>Ga0173478_10000026_pt1 | contig 20821 bp, 40 predicted proteins | sample NitcycUS014104B1_FD_122623 | JGI IMG/M metagenome (GOLD analysis project Ga0173478, IMG submission 122623) | Soil microbial communities from Arlington Agricultural Research Station in Wisconsin, USA - Nitrogen cycling UWRJ-S014-104B-1 (version... | ecosystem: Environmental > Terrestrial > Soil... | reverse complement strand
TTACCCGTTCGATTGCAATCGTCACGAATATACCGTATTCTAAAGTCTATAGTGATATGGCATGGATTAATGCTACGATGCCCAAGACTAAGGGTCGTCGAACAGCAGGTCTTCACAGCGCATTCTACGGTATTTATACCACGAGTGTTCTATTCAAACGCTACATGGAGAGCCTTAATTTCATCTGGACTCCAACTATGTTTATTGGATCTGGTTGTAGAGTTCATTTGCGGGCAAACGAATTACCCTCCGGGGGACTAGTGGTGTCCGTCAGCAAGCATCTTACCGCAGTGATCGACGGGGTCATTCACGATACCCACGATCCTTCGCGTGGTGGTAGACGTTGTGTCTATGGTTACTGGAAACTGGAGAGACTACAATGGTGACGGAAAAATGATGTTTCTCCTCTGGCTCGTTCTTCTCATCATATTTCTTTTCATTGCGCGTTGGCTTTTCTTGAGGTAAAATAATGCTTGCATTGAGGCGAAGATATGTGCATTAATAGTGGGGCAGTAACAGTTCCTATCAACGTTACACCAACAACGGAGTACGAAAATGCACGAAGTAGAAACAATGGCCTGGGCACACGAAGTTCCATGGCACGGTCTCGGCAATCGCGTCGAGGGTGAAGTAACCTGCGACGAGATGCTCGTTGCCTCTGGCCTCAACTGGACAGTGGAAGAAATTCCCTGTTTCATCAACGTCGACGGAAAGCAAGTGCCTGTAGAGCGTAAGGCGTTGGTTCGCAGCACGGACAAGAGAGTTCTGACCGTTACTGGCATGAACTGGCGTCCTTTCCAGAACAAGGATGCGATGGAGTTCTTTCGGGAATGGACTAACGTCGGTGGCTGTACACTTGAGACAGCCGGCTCGCTGCGCGGTGGAAAAATTATCTGGGCACTGGCACGCGTCTCTGCTGGCTTCATACTTCCAGGTAGAGACGCTGTGAAAGCCTATATCCTTCTGGTATCACCACACGAAGTTGGAAAGGCGAGTACTGTTCGAACCACAACGGTTCGTGTCGTGTGCGCCAATACACTAGCGATGGCCGGTGGGGTTCAGGGCAAGAACGCAGAGTATCGTCAGAGCCACATCTATAACTTCGACACCTCTGCCGCCAAGGCATCTGTCCAATTGGTAAAGGAAGAAGTTGCCAAGATGGAATTGGATTCCCTGGCTCTGCAGCAATTGAAGATGAGTCAGTACGATACGGTCCGCGTATTGGCAGAGTTCTTTCAGCCTGCGCTGCCGAACAACACCGAGCACAACATCGAGGAACTGATCAACGAGCCGGATGCACGCTCCGCACGGCTGCAGAAAGTTCTTTGGGCAACTGAAAAGGCGCCTGGTGCGACTCCCGGCAATGGCTGGGGCGTTCTGAATGGTGTCACGTTCTGGGCCGATCATATGGCAGGCAACTCCAAAGACTCCCGCTTGTTCAATAGCTGGCTGGGCGAAGCCGGCAAGATGAAGGACAAGGTCAAGGGGAAATTGATGGAGATGGCTGCCTAATTGATACAACACAAGACAGTGCGGAGATCGTTCTCCGCTCTGTCTTTTTATTTCGGCTAAAATTGAGCCAAAATCGTCCTTGCAATCTGCGGCGTATTGTAATATGTATGTTCTATTGTAACACAGAGTAGGGAGATCCAACATGAACCAACAGACCGATCCCGCGTGGGCTGCCCCTCCGTCAGCAGTCGCCCCTGGTGAGCAGGCTCCGGATGTGAAAGCACAGAAGGAGATGGAAGCCGCAGCGAAAAAGGCAGAGAAGGAAGCTGCCAAGGCCGCCAAGGAGGCGGAGAAGAACGCTGCTGCTGAAGCCAAGGAAGCTGCCAAGGCAGCGAAGCAGGCCGAGAAGAAGGCCAAGGAAGACGCCAAGGCTGCGGCAGTGCTCGCCAAGAACGAAGCGAAGGCAGCCAAACAGGCTCAGAAGGAGCAGGCGAAGCAGCCCGAGCAGAACGGCATCCGCCGGCCGAAACCGGAAGGCGAGTGCGGCAAAGCGTGGGCGCTGTTCGATCAGCTGTCTCAGGCAAAAGGCGCTCCTGTCGCCGCGGCGGAAATCCGTGCAGCGATGTCCAAGGGCAGCGAGCTGAACGAAGGCAACGTCAAAGCGGAATACCCGCGGTGGAAGAAGTTCCACGGTCTGTCCGGTATGATCCCGCCGACCCCGTCGCTCGCCCCGACTGCGGCACCGCAAACGCAGCCGGCTGCCTGATTTAACGTCTCGCCGAAACCTGCCCCGGAGGAATTCGCCTCCGGGGCTACCTCCCGGAGAGAGACATGTTAAATCAACAGGCAATCGAGAAGTCGGTTGAGCATCCTGAGGGATTGCTCGACGTCCACAGCATCTTCTACACCATCCAGGGCGAGGGACCTTTCAGTGGGTTCCCCGCCGTTTTTATTCGGCTCGCTGGATGCAATCTCCAGTGCCCTGGCTGTGATACCGAATATACCCAGGGGCGACGCCTTGCACATCCTTCGGTCGTTGCAAAGTATGTGAACTCACTGAGCCTACCGAAAGGTCTCGTAGTTATTACGGGTGGGGAACCGTTCAGGCAAAATCTGACTAATCTGTTTGAGCATCTTGTAGCATTTGGACATCTCGTTCAGGTTGAGAGTAACGGAACTCTCCCTCCGAGCGATTACGAGTATTCAATATATACTCGAATCGATCATTTCCACGGGGTCCATATCGTCTGCAGTCCAAAGACTGGACGTATCAATCCAATACTTTTAGATAAGGCGCTCTGTCTCAAATATGTTCTCGATGCAGACAGTATGAATCCGGAAGACGGTCTTCCGATTCGCGCCCTCGGCCACACTGCTCATCCGCAACTTGCGCGACCTCCCGTTGATTGGGACAAACCAATCTATCTCCAACCAATGGATACAAAGGATCCCGCGCACAATGAGCGGAATATCAAAGCCGTAACTGAGTCTTGCATGAAGTTCGGCTATAAGCTACAATTGCAGATCCATAAATATCTTGGGGTAGAATAAGATGTGCGCAATCATGGGAGCCCTCATTTGGAATGCAACTGCATATCAACGTCTTGATTCTAATCGTATTCTAAATTTTATTGGAGATGAAAGTTTCGAACGCGGTCGCGATGGATGGGGATATTATGTCAGAGATGGTCTTACTGTAGGTCATAAAAATAAATCGATTATAAGATCAACAGGTTGGGAGACAGAACACGAATTCTTTAGTCTAAATATCTTTAGTCCAACTAAAGCCATGATTGGTAATTTTCGTGCTGAGCCCACGACGGAGTTCGTACGCCACAAACGCGAATATGATCAACAACCTTATTCGCTCAACAAGTGGAATATTGTTCACAACGGAACCATCGCAAACGATAAAGAATTGCGGACAGATGAGGGTGCCACAACTGGTATCGACAGTGTTGCGATTGTCGAACAACTTGCTGCCGCAGGTCATATTTCAGATTCTGTTCACGCAAAACAGATATTCAAAAATACTATTGAAAAGTTAAAAGGTAGCTACGCGATATTAGCAACACATGATGATTTTCCCTATCTGATATTTGCTGCTTGTAATTATAGGCCTATCTGGATTGCCAAACGAGAATATGGAATCTTCTTTGCAAGCTCGAAAGCATATTTTCCAAGAGATATGACACCTCAGATGCTTCAACCTTATTCAATCTGGGCATTCGGACCTAACGATACTGAGCGTCTAAATCGCATACCGCTTTGTGGTAGGAAAGCTCTTGTTATCTGTAGCGGTGGAATGGATAGCGTTGTTGCAGCGACAGAAGCTAAATCTCAAGGTTACGAGATTGAATTAGTTCATTTCCTTTATGGTTCACGAGCAGAGACACCAGAAGTAGATGCAGTTCGGGACGTAGCAAATTATCTTGGTGTTCCCTTACATTTTATCCCAATGGGTATTTATCGAAAAGAAGATTCTCCATTGCTTCAAGCCGACAGTAAAATCGCAGGTGGGGAAGCAGGGGCCGAATTTGCGCATGAATGGGTTCCGGCTCGCAATCTTGTGATGCTTGCCCTCGCAACTGCATTTGCCGAAGCTCGAGAAATCAATACAATTGTACTCGGTAATAATCTAGAAGAAGCAGGTGCATACCCTGACAACGAACCTGAGTTCATTAATCGATTTAATGAAATGCTTCCATTTGCAGTTGGCGATGGAAAACGAGTTCAAGTTATCATGCCAGTAGGCAATCTTATGAAGCATGAGATTGTTGCTCTTGGACATAGTATAGGTGCGCCATTGCACCTCACATGGAGTTGCTATCGCGCAGGTCCAAAACATTGCGGCACCTGTGGTCCTTGTTATATGAGACGAACTGCATTTGAGATCAATAAGATATCTGAGGTCATTCAGTACGCTAATTCAAAGGGGGAATGAATGACTTATATCTCAACAAAAACCTATGGTCATGAGATAGGTCTCTCCTCTTGTTTCCGCCAATGGAAAGCACAGAGCCACTGTCGATTTCTCCACGGCTACGCTCTCTCCGTTCGTATTGAATTTGAAGCAGAAGAATTAGATGATCGCAACTGGGTTGTTGACTTTGGTAGCCTGAAAGGCTTCAAGGGTTGGTTAGAAAAGACCTTTGATCATCGCCTGTTGATTGCTGAAGACGATCCACATCGTTCTGCTCTTGAAATCATGGCAGGCCTTGGGCTTGCCCAGATAACTATCGTGCCTGCCACAGGGTGCGAAGCGTTCGCACAGATGATTTATGAATGCGCTGTGATCTGGTTAGTCGATAATGGTTACTATCCGCGTGTGCGTATGCGGTCTGTTGAAGTATGTGAGCATGGTGCTAACTCTGCAATCTTTATGGAGGAACAATGAAGCTCGAAAGCAAGTTCACGTTCGGAGATGTAGTACGTATCGATGGGGGTAGTGTCAACGCCTTTGTGATAGGCTTTGCTTTCTACCCTCACGATGTAACGATTCAAGTATCGTGGTGGAATAACGGTGAACTAAAAGAACAATGGGTTGCAGAGTGGAGACTTGTCAAGGTAGATCACTCATGAAAGTATATCTTGCAGGTCCCATACGAAATGTAGCGGATCCAATTTCATGGAGACGCAAACTCGCTACTAAGATGCCAGAAGGCTGGGAAGTAATTGATCCAACTAAGATCGAATTATTTATCGACGACGAAGACAGTGAAGAAGCTGTAGAGAGACTTGTCAAGGGTGATCTTGATGCTATTAAGTCATGCGATGCAGTTCTTGCTCTAATTGATATGCCTTCATGGGGGACTGCGATGGAAATATTTTACGCTCACAGCCTAATGATTCCAATCGTTGCTTGGAATCCAACTGAAAAATCTGTTGGACCTTGGCTCAAATTTCACTGCACGACTATTGTACCTAGATTTGAAGATATCAAATTATTCTTGCAGAATCTACTTGTAAAAGCGTAACATCCCGTTTATAATTGCCACAACGGAGCAAAGCATGGCCGAGACTCTGCGCGAAGCGTTCAGAGCTGTTCTCAAGAATATCAAGGGAGAAGATGCAAATCGAGAAGGTCTAATCGAAACACCAGATCGTGTAACTAGTGCTTGGGAGTTCTGGACTTCAGGCTACGAGATGGATCCCCTTAGTGTTCTCAAAACCTTTGTTGATGGGTCCGAAGGTGTAGATGAGATGGTCGTAATCAAAGATCTACCTTTCTATTCCCATTGCGAACACCATCTTGCTCCATTCTTTGGCACTGCGACAATAGGTTACCTACCTCACAAACGTATCGTTGGATTGAGTAAGCTCGGGCGGTTACTACAGATCTACTCCCGCCGCCTGCAAGTACAGGAACGCCTGACGTGTCAGATCGCAGACGCTATTAGTGAAGCACTGAACCCTCTGGGTTGTGGCGTTATAGTGCGGGCCCGTCACCTGTGCATGGAGTCGCGAGGCATCTGTCAACAGGGACACTACACTGTCACGAGTGCTCTACGTGGTGTGTTTAAGACCGAAGACTCCGCTCGTTCTGAATTCTTAGGAATGAAATAGAAATATAATATCAACGGAGAGCAGTTATGGTTATGACTAGAGATGAGATTTACAACTCTGCTATTAAGATCATTAAGATCATAGAGGAATTACCTAAACAGAAAGCTGAAACAAGAAATGATCTACTTTCTTTTTCACAATTAAGTAAACTTAGACGATTAGAACCATTGGGTTTTGGGATAGAAGAAGTTCGTAATAAGACATGGTTTAGTCCTGAAGAGTGCATTCCAGATGTAATCTGGCCAATCGATGTTGGATTAATAGTTGAGAAAGGAGGTCGTCTTGGTGATTTATTTCTCGCTAATGTCAAAACCATTAATATGAAAGAAGCTCGACCTTACGCCAGTCGGTTTAGTAAATTCATGATTCGTTTAGATTATGCTACTGAATCAGATGGTAGATTAATCTTTGGTTCAGACCTGTTTGCATGGATCAATAATTCTTGGATAGACGCTACAAAACAATTCAAAAGATTGAGAGAAAGTAACAATAGTCAAGGTCACGTTGTTAGTGCATCCATTGCAGTCGCGTTAAGTCAACGTTATGAATGGGCAATTTCACTTTCGTTTAAAGATACTCCTTCAATTCGTTTTGCTACCGATCCGACTGGTATTAAAGATATGTTTCGAGTTCGTGATCTTCCTGAGGGTAAAGATCGTCGTAAAGCGTTAATGACTTGGATTACTAATCATTGGAGACAAAAACGTCACGATCCCGATATGGAAATCTATGTTCGTAAACATCTTCGTGGAGCAACTCAATTCAATTGGAAAAATATGAATATCGAATTGACTCCTTCCCAATTCGATATTGATAAAAGAGATGCTCTAATAGTAGAACGTGAAGCTATGCGTACAGTTGGTACAGACAGAAGATCAAAATAATTGGGTCATCGGATGCATATCTATCTAGCTGCCATTTACACCAACGGATATAGAGCTGGAGGTAACTCCGGTCGTTATCAGAATTTGACTGACAATGAGAAACGGTTAGTTGATGCCGTCCCGCACATTCTAGAATCATATCATTACGTCGGAAAGCAAAAGTTTGTCGACGCCATGCGCGAAGATAAAGTACGGGTGTTCCTTGACTCAGGAGCGTTCTCTGCTTACACGCTCAAGGTAGATCTTTCGGTTGCCGAATACTGTGAGTACATCAAACGCAATTTAGATATCATACGCGTCGAAGACGGAGTTGTAATGGCGTCTGTACTCGACGGTATTGGCGACCCACTTCAGACATATCGCAACCAATGCGAGATGGAAGCTCGAGGTGTCCGTCCGTTGCCTTGTTTCCATTCAGGTGAGGACGAACGTTATCTTGAGCACTATGTTAAGAATTATGAATACATCACATTAGGCGGCATGGTCGGAGCTTCATCTACACAGCTTATGAAATGGCTCGATAGAATCTGGGATAAGTATCTAGTCGATGGCAGTGGTCGCCCGCGTATCAAAGTACACGGATTCGGAATTACTTCTATTCCAATTATGGAAGCATATCCTTGGTATAGCTGCGACTCATCATCTTGGGTGCAGACTGCTGCGTTCGGTGGTATTCAGACACCACAATGGGGTCCGATTAACGTCTCTTCGAAGAGCCCGCAGCGACATGACGCTGGTCAGCACGCCACAACTTTGTCTCCGATCGAACAAGACGTTATCTTCAAGCACCTTGAGGATATGGGTTTCACTTACGAACGGTTGTCCACCGTTTATGAGTCTCGTGCAGCTTACAATCTCTGGTCGTATGGTGTTATAAACGCTTTGGTCGACGCAGTTAACGGCGGCATCTACAAAGGTAGAGTAAGGGAATTATTCTAGATGTTAAAAGAACTTCGTTTTGTGCAAGGCGCGGTCGCTAAGAAAGACTTTGTTCCCGCAATGACTCATTTCCGTATCGAGAAAGGAACCGTTCGATCATTCAACGGTAACCTAGCCATCTGCAGTCCCATTGCATTGGACTTGGAATGCGTACCGAAGGCTGAAACTCTAGTTCGTGCAATCTCTAACTGTGAAGAGGAAGTTGTTCTCACTCTGACTGAGAAGAAACGTCTTCGTGTACAGAGTGGTAACTTCAAAGCCTTCGTTGAGACCGTTGACACCGATGCAACACATCCAGAGCCGTCGGGTAACATTGTTCATATCGATGGATCAGCATTACTTGACTCATTCGAAAAGATTAGCGCCTTTGTTGGTAACGATGCATCTCGTCCTTGGACCAATGGTATTCTGTTACGAGGTCAGTCCGCTTTCGCAACGAACAACGTCTGCGTGATTGAATATTGGCTTGCGATCGACATCCCGTTTGTGGTCAACATTCCCGGGTCGGCGGTTAAAGAAGTGATTCGAGTGGGGGAACCCCCATCCCACCTCCAACTTGATAATAACTCTGTCACCTTTCATTACCCGGGTGGTAGATGGATCCGTACTCAACTCTACGTTACAGAGTGGCCGGACATCAGCAAGGTGTTAGATCATAAATGTGAACCAGTTCCAATTGATCCACGCCTCTATCCTGCGCTTGATAATCTAACTGCATTCTCAGATGATCTTACGCGTATCCATATTAAAGATGGGGTTCTCCAGACTCATCTGGATGAAGAAACAGGAGCCAGCTACGAAGTTAACGGTCTTGGCATTGGAGGAATCTATCAGATTAAGATGCTTCGCTTACTCGAGGGAGTCGCTGAGACAGCAGACTTCACACGTTATCCACAACCAGTTCTGTTTTTTGGACAAAAGTTGCGTGGTGCGATTGTTGGTATGCGTGGATAAATCATAAACCCAATGGAGGATACAATGGCACTCAAGACCAAGTCAGTTGATCTCGGAACTATCCAGGACAATCTGATCGCAGCTCGAAAGAAGTTTGCTGCGGATGAGAGAGCTTTGGAACGGGCACATCAAGCGTACGATATGTCTAAAGAAGAATACTCAAAAGCAGTTCAAGAGCTGAAAGACGCAACTCGTACTGTTCTAGGGTGAAACCTTGCAAACGATACGGTCACGTCTTAGGGCGTGACCGTGACGGGCATTGCAGCGAGTGCCGTCGAATCAGTAATCGTGACAGTTATACGCGGCAGACCGAAGAAGGTCGGCTCACCAAGATAGCTTCAACGCGAGCATGGGAAAAACGCAATCCAGAATTAGCCCGAGCTTACAAAAACAATACTGAGATCATTCGTAGAGAAAGATTCGATAGTGCGTTATCCAACATGCACAGGAAAGAACTAAATCGAATCTATGCCGAGTGTCCTCCTGGGTATCATGTCGATCATATCTACCCATTGAACGGCAAAAATTCTAGTGGACTTCATGTGCCGATTAACTTACAATACTTGCCAGCACTGGACAACCTTAAGAAGAGTAATCGATGCCCAGAAATCCAATAGAAGGTCTGTTCTGGGATGATCGGCCTCCTCCCCCGAAGGAAAAGATCCAACGGGAGAAGCGTACTCCTCCTGAACAAACTTGGCTCGATCATTTGCCCGGACTTGAAGAAGCCCGGGCATTCCCAGTCGAGCTATTGACTTATGAAGAACTGCTTGATATATCTATAAAGCAAGAAGAACTTATAGTCGACGTAGAAGTATTCTCGAATTACTTCCTCGCTGTATTTACCCATGTGGTGTCAGGTAAAGTTTTCTATCTAGATTCTACGCAACCTGAATACAAACATGGGTTGCGTTGGATCATGGCGAATTGTCTTACAATCGGATTCAATTCTATCTCATACGATCTGACAATTTGTTACTGCGTCTGTGAAGGTCTGTCAACCGAATTCGTAAAAGAGATCTCCGATGCTTTAATCAAATTCAATGTGAGTCCTTATGAGATTCATCATAGATACAGGATTAAGAAATTCGGTGTTAATCATATCGACTTAATTGAAGTTGCTCCACTGTTCGCAAGTCTGAAAACGTATGCGGGAAGACTCCATGCAAAGAAGATGCAGGATCTTCCATTCCATCCGGATACTGTTCTGAGCGAAGACCAGATTATCATTGTCCGTTGGTATTGCGTAAACGATACTCTTAATACCCAACTTCTTAGAGAGTGCTTAAAGGAACAGATTGAACTGCGTTATGAATTGAGTAATGAATTTGGTGTTGATCTACGTTCGAAATCTGACGCACAGATTGCAGAAGCTGTTATCAATAAAGAACTCAAAAGAATTACAGGACGTTTCCCAACCAGACCTAAAGTCGAAATTGGTACAATCTACAAATACAAGGTTCCGTATTATCTTAATTTCCAATCCGACTTAATGAAATATGCTTTGAATGTTGTTGCGAACGCCGAGTTCATTGTCGACTATACCGGCTCGATCGCAATGCCGAAAGAGATTAAAGAACTTCCGATAAACATGAATGGTTCCGTGTATCGCATGGGAATCGGGGGTCTACATAGTTCTGAACAAACTGCTGCTCACATAAGCGATAATGATTTCATATTGTTAGATAAAGACGTGACATCTTATTATCCATTCATTATTTTAAATCTTGGGTTGACACCACATCATTTAGGTGATCCATTCCTTACTGTGTATCGCGCAATCGTCAACAAACGTATCGAAGCAAAACGAGCGGGAAATAAAGCTGTTGCTGAATCCTTGAAGATTGTTGTCAATGGAACGTTCGGTAAGCTAGGCAACATGCACTCGATTATCTATTCGCCAGACCTACTGTTCCAGGTTACACTGACTGGACAATTAACATTGTTACTTCTTATCGAACGTTTAGAGCTTGCAGGGATCCGTGTTGTCAGTGCTAACACAGATGGTATTGTGATCAAGTGCCCTCGCTCTCTTCAAGATACAATGAATTCGATTATTAAAGCTTGGGAATTCGATACTCGCTTTGAGACTGAGGGATCTGAATTTCAGGCTCTCTATTCACGAGATGTAAATAATTATATTGCGATTAAGAAAGATGGAAAGATCAAATCGAAAGGGGCTTATGCAAAGCCAGAACAACCTGAACAAAAACTGCATAAGAATCCGACAGCAACTATTTGTCTAGATGCAGTGATTGATTACTTCACTAAGGGAATTCCATTAGAAACCACAATTCGAGCTTGCACCGATATAACGAAATTTGTTAGTGTCCGCAATGTACGCGGAGGCGCTGCGAGGGTTCAGTCCGCTGGGAACGAATATGTCGGCCGTGCAATCAGATGGTATTATGCAACGGGAGTCGAGGGGGAATTAGTTTATGTTATCTCAGGTAACAAAGTACCTCGTTCTGACGGAGCTCGGGAACTAATGGTGCTTCCAGATTCTCTTCCTGCCGACATAAACTATGAATGGTATATCACAGAGGCAGAGAGAATATTAGTCGATATTGGCGCCGCGCAGCCGCCGGCTGTAGCCCCCGATCAACAAGTAGTCACAGCAGCACAGGCCAGCTAGAGAAACGCACTGTAGCGACGGCGCTGCGGCCTACGTACACATCAAAACACAGAGCTAGCAACGCAAGGGCACCAGCAAATGATTCATATTGTCAACAAAGGAAAGACAGGAGAACGCGAGGTCGCAGATGCAATGAATTACTGTATCTATCTTGCAATGAAAGACTTAGGCCACACTCAGGAAGAGTGTCTCCTCGGCATGAAAACTATTCAACGCAATCAGATACAGACTGCTATTGGTGGTTCTGATCTAATTGGCTGCTACGGTCTTTCAGTCGAAGTTAAACGCCAGGAAACTCTTAACGTCAACACCTGGTGGAAACAATGCCAGGTCTCTGCCCTACGAGACAATGCGATCCCAGTTCTTATCTATAGACAGAATAAAAAACCATGGCGAGTTAGAACCTACACTATGATGCCTCTTCCAGATGGTCATCAGATGCAAACGGTTTCAGAGATCGATTGGGAAACTTTTCGGATTTGGTTTACCGGGTGGGTAAAAGCCACCCTCCAAAAATAAAGCTTGCGTCAACAGGCAGATCTACATATACTGTGCGGCTAACGGAGCACAAGTCTATGGCCGCAGAACAGGTAATCATCGAAGCCGAACCCGACGAACTATTACCATGCCCATTCTGCGGTTCACCTTGTTCATTCGAACATGACAAAAGTGGGGACTTGGCGTCGTGGTACGTTTATTGCCGCGATGTCAAGGATGAATGTCCAATCGGATACACGAACTCAATTGGCTATGCGCGTCGGGTTGAAGCAGCAGCGAACTGGAATAAACGCCATGCGTAGGGTTATTCCGACGAAACTTAAAACAGCACGTCTCGAAGGCTACAGTTATCCTAAATCGGCGCTGGCAGGAGCATTTCAATTGATGGGTCCCTGCGGTACGTCATTACGAATCATATCTAATGGTGCTGAACATCCGGATGCACACGGTTGGGAACATGTTAGTGTGAGCACCGAAAGAAGATGTCCGAATTGGGAAGAAATGTGTTTCATTAAAGATCTATTTTGGGAAGAGAATGAATTAGTTATTCAATATCATGTGCCTAAAGAGGACCACATCAACAATCACCCTTATGTGCTCCACCTATGGAAAGATACTCACTTTCCGCATCCGCGCATGCCACCTGCCAATCAGGTTGGAATAAAAGGTCTATCTCACGAAGAATCACGAAAACTGGGGCGGCGTATGTATCGAAAGGAAACTTAACATGAGAGACAAAGGCTGGGAGATTTGTCATGGGCTCAATAGAGAGACCGTGTCATGATTGTCCTCTTACGAACATTGGACAATTATCACCGCGTCAGCGCGAAGTTGTCGAGCATCTCATCAAAGGGCTGTCTAATAAAGAGATAGCAAAACTGATGAGTGTTGCTGAAGGAACTGTTAAGATGTGGCTACACACGGCCTATACTAAGACCGGGACGAAGAATCGAACAGCACTAGCTATGATGTTCAGTGGGAAAACTGTAGTTTCGCCACCACAAGTTGACGTCTGATGGCTTAGCAATTGATACAGTCTACACGTTCCAAGTCTATGAGTTAGTGGAAGAGGTTGTGAAATGAAAGAGACACGCCGCAGCCAGAAGATCGCCCGTCTAAGACGCGAAGTGACCGCTGCGTTGAAAAAGATCGGCGCCACTAAAACTCAGGTCATGGAAATTGCTGAAAAGTTTCGTGAGCTTGATGCTGTTCGCGAGCGCATGATCATGTGGGGTGACGAGTGGGCTAAGGATGACCACCCTCACGCAATACTCGCGCGGGCGCACGCGGTCGGTGCGCTTTCCACTTCAATGTAACGAAAGGGAGATCAATGACAAAACCATGGAGAGATCTTAAACCGAACTTAACGGTCGCCAAGAAATTACACTTGGCGACATCGAATGGGCGATCCAAGAATTGGAAAAGAAATGAGCGAAGAAGATAGCTGCAATCTACTTATCCATCTCCAGGAAGTGGCAGCCAGTTATGCGCGATGGGCAGCAACACATCTTGCAGATAAGAACTTTGAAGATTCCATTCTATTTCAACAGGAATCTGCTTTTACATCTGCTTATGCTCGTAAGATGCTATTCCAATTGATTGGAGATAGTTACGTCGAAAAAGATATAGACTGGTACGCCCTAAGTACGGAAGTGAATTAGGTTGAACACATTGACAAAACTTATCTACCCCATCGTTGCGGTATTCATTGCCACTCTTATTTCCTGGAGTATAACCTTCGTCAGGAAAGAACCGCCTCGAAAACAGCCAATCGTTAAACAGGAGATACGCGCCACACTTCAGGAGCGATGGGGTAACACACCGAGCAACGTTATAGTCTCTCCTCCGAAAATCACCACGGTAAGAACTATTGCAATCACTAGAGAACCCATTGAAACAGTTGAAGTAAAAGAGGTTGCGCCTCAGATAGAAGAAGAGATTAAAAGACCCCATAGAAGAACTAGATTTAGACCAGCGCGATCGGAAATCTGTAGAGCTCATGGTATGCGTAAAGTCTACGTAGGAAGATATAAATGGAGATGCAGAAGATGAAATACCCAGTTGGAATAGTCAGAGGCGATGGTAAGAAACAGATCGCTGTTCGTTTTCCACCCAAATTGTTCAAAGAGATTATTGAGATAGCTAAATCGGACGGAAAGGATTTCAATGCCACAGTAGTGGGTCTCGTTACCTGCGGCAAACTTTGTGTCGAAGAGAGCGATGCATTGGAGCCACGTCAATGAATCACAGAATTCAATGGGTCGACAGTAAAGCAGAGGCTGAAGGTAGACCCAATCCGAAATACCCTCTTGGCATTGATCTCGATATGTCTAAGGGCCAGAAAGAGATGTGCCTTGTTATGTTACCCTATCCAGCAAAACGAATAGGGTATTATATCATTGAATGTCCGAAATGCGACCTTCGTGTCAGTATTAGTACCGCAGGTCGCGCAGACGATCCCCGCTCAGTGAAATTAGCCTGTAAGGGATTCAGAAAATGAAAGCTGTAGATCAACTTGATACCGAAGCTATGATACGTATTTCAGAACGTACAAAAGAATTAATGGTTGCGAGATCCAGTGTTGATATCTTAAAATGGATAAATAAAAATCGAGATAAGGTAAGATTACTTGGTGAATGCACCTGGCTTGCTACTCGTGAAGAATTAGAAAGATAAGAAAATGAAACGCTGGATCATCATAAGACACATCAGATATTTCTATCTACTTTACCAAGTCAATAAACATTATGAGATGTGGATGAAGTTGGGCATGTTGCCTGTTCATATCGATAAAGATTATGAGCAATTAGATAAGATCTGGAGTGGAGACGCGTGAACATTCGCATCCCGACTCGAGTAAAGAAACTTGAGGAAAAGAAACGTATTTCTTATAGCAGAAAAGATAAGAATGGAGAAGCAATAACTATAATGGAAAACTTAGGATGGTTTGTACACTTCGAGGGAAGCTGGGAAGCTCTCTTTGTTGGGTACGAGAAACCAGAAGGTCTCGAGACAGGTTCTGAGGTAGATATCATTATTCAACCTCGAAAGGCTCGCCCTTGACATCTACTGCGTAATGTGCAATAATGTGTTACCGTCAAGCTAAACGGGAGTAAGCAATGAATCTCTACTACATAGATGCCGGAGAGAAACGTTTCTTTGCCAATAAGACAAACGCTCACAATGCCGCTCAGAGTGTGGCTGATAGAGTTCAACACGAAGTAACTATATCTCGAATGTTTATTGCAGTCGATCGAGATAATATTGCTCGTCTCGCTAATTCAGAATCTGGATTCAGTCAATTCGTAGGGCGAGTCTGCATAGTATTACCTAGAAAGCGCCCGAAGTTAAAGATGAAAAGAATTGCTGCAACGCTAATGTTGCTCACAACATTTCTGCTGCCGAACCCTAGTGAGGCAGCCAGCTGCACTACGCGCCGTAGCGGTTCAGTGAGCATCACAACCTGCGACGGCAAGGATTTCTATTCACAATGTCGCAGTTACCGTTCAGGGAGCGTCGTCAAGACGAGTTGCAGATGAAAGATATCGAAGTCAAGTGGGACAATTTAGGTAAAGAATTGCAGACCACGCCAAATGGTGCAGCAATTCTGCGTATGTTAATGGGGCATGGTATCACCCACCTCGTTAAGATGGGAGATAACGGTCTCAAACAATCGTGCAGCATAGAAATGGTACTTGACTATTATCATAAGATATAAGCCGGTGACAAAAATGGAATTCGACTACCGACCTTCCGGTCCTGAGGTCGAGAAGGCCGATCACTATGACGTCACATTCTGTGACGACCCAGCAATTGGTCTACACATCTTTTCTTATCGTGCGGATGGAACAATCATCTGCGAGACAACTCTATCTGTAAAAGCAACATTAGATCTAGTCAAGTACTGCATACCCCATCTCTACGACAAAGCAACCAGGAGATCTGAATGACTGAGAACCAAAGAATCGCTAGCCTAACTACCGATGCAGTTCGAACATCTGCTGACCGTATGGTTGCGGATATCAAAGCCGTGGTCGAACAATCGGATAAGATGGCAGAAGCTATACGCCAAATAGCTACTAAATTCGAAAACGATATCGGCGCACGAACACTCGAGATTACTGACGTCATCGGATCCTATGTAGCGTTCTGTGGCAAGACCGCTGACCTATTCAAAGGTCTGCAGACCTCTGCATCCATACCGAATGGCAACGGGCACCCCGATAGAGGACATTGGGAAGATGAGATCAGTAAAATCCGTTCCATGTTACCTTCACAAGTAGACGGGAGATAAACAAGATGACGTTCGAGGAATTCAGCAAAGCCAATCGTACCCGTTGCGAAGCACGGGATGGTTTTAATCATCCACTGTCTGGTTGGTCGACCAGCGACTGGTTCGTTGCGATCATGGGGGAGCTTGGCGAGGCAGCTAACATCGCTAAGAAACTCAATCGCTCGCGCGACGGCATCCCAGGCAACAAAGAATCTGACGATGTACTTCGTGCGAAGTTGCGCAAGGAGATTGGCGACACCGGTGTCTATCTTGACTTGATAGCACAGTCACTCGGCTTCCAACTTGGCGAAGCCATGGTTGAGGTGTTCGATAGTAAGTCAGTCGAGATTGGCTACACCACGAAATTGAAACCAGAAGGAACTGACTAATGACCCCTCCCTGCGAGAAGTGTGCCTGCCCCTGTAATCTTCCCCCGAACGACTACGGGGAACTCATCTGCAGATCGTGTACCGAAAATGCAGAAGAAGCCGCGTACGATCGCCACATGGAATCCTTCCACGACGGTGGCGCCACACAGTGGAAGACACTTCAGGAGCAGCAGATTGATCTGTGGGGATTGAAGTGAAAACGGAGTCTCCACTCGTAAAATCAATTCAAGCTGAAGCAATACGAAACTCTAGTAAGGGTATCGCCGGAAGCACAACAGGGAAGGCCACACGGGGCAATGTGGCTTGCGCCTATTATCCAGCATGCAATCGGTTCGCTTGGTTCGTCAACGGTGAACCGGAGACTAAAGCCTACGCTACTCATCTTCTGATGGGTACTGTCTCAAGGAAGAAGTTATGAGGCCTATCGGGCACACCCAAATGATGGTGTTGAAGGCGCTCAACATCCACGGGTCGTGGACTACACAATCGGAATGGACCTGGATGGGATATTCCGACATGCGAAAGACCCTCGAGACGCTTGTAGTGCGAGGGCTTGTGATCAAAAGAAAAATTCCGCAGAAAACCAGTCAGTGCAAGAGAAGCTGGATGGTTGTCTATTCACTACCACCAAACAGTCTGGAAAACAAATGACCGAGAAGTACACACCTACAGGAACACCCCTCAGTGCCCATGAGAAAGAAGTTCTCACAATTCTAATGGAGGAATGTGCTGAGGTTATCCTAGCCGCCTCTAAATTGATTCGCTTTGGGAAAGAGAACCGGCCAGACGGCATGGCAAACGTTGATCATCTAAGTATCGAATATGGTGAAACTATTTACATCGGAATGATGGCCCACAAAATGGGTCTGATGCGGACGACCGCTATGGATAGCGGATGGGATGGTAAGCAGGCCAAATTGGAACGTTTCATGCAGACTGTCTGGGATACCAAATAAAAGATACCAATCACACAAGGAGACTAAGATGTACAAGTCCTATCTGTTCAAGACCAAAGACCCCGTGATCGATCTGTTGCGCACGGCGCTGCAATTCGAAGCGGAAGCCCAAGGCGTCAAGTTCGGCACGGTGATCGCCCAGATTTCCAAGTCGAGCGGCGTGACGAACACCACGCTCCGCAACTGGTTCTTCGGGGCCACCATTTCACCGCGCTACTGTTGCGTCGCGGCCGTCGCCAATTCGGTGAGGGCATCGTTCCGCATCGGCGAGCGCAAGACAGTCAGGCGCAAGCCCAAACTGAGGTTGGTCGCATGACGAAAAGTGCTCAGCAAGAGGTGAACTGATGGGCTTCGAAGTGATGGCCGAGCGTTGTAACCAATGCCTGTACGGCCCCGACAAGATCGTCAGCAATGAACGGCGCGCTGAGATTTTGCGGGAGATTACGAGGAAGGATTGCCACTTCGTTTGTCACAAAGCGTCGATTGCTAAACGTGATGTGGCCTGTCGCGGCGATTGGGATCAGCGCGGTTGCGGACAGCTTGGACGAATTATGGACCGCCTCGGTGCGGTTCAGTTTATTTCCGAAGCGGCAATAACATCCCACGAGCGGGATGTACCGAGTGATGGAAATTCAACATGACGATGATAGACATGCGCTGCGACGTATGTCAACGCGACCCCAGGGTTCATCCAGCAGTTGGAGTAGCGTGTACTTCAATACCATACTCTTGCGCCTACTGCAGAGCATGCGCAACTATAAGCGCAGATCCGGTACTCGTATTCGAACTTTGGTACGACACAGTTGGAGAACCGTATAGACATCGCTCTCCAGATGATAGCTATACCTTCCTCGGGGACAGCTATATCACGTACAGAGATTGGTACGCGATTAGATCTCGCAATCACGACCAACATGTTCTGGACTGGAAACTCGAAGAATATTTCAACCAGGAAGAACCCAGTGATAACTAATCAGATAATCCAATTTCGGCTAATGGAGATGCCCTGCTGTCATCTAATGCTGTGTTGGGTCAATCCACGCCTTCCGAACTATTGCCCGGAATGTGGCACCCATATCTTTCTAAAGCTTAAGTCCGGAGAGTATACTCGCATCAATGATAAGAATGCAGTACTTAGAATGGACTCGGATAAGATATAATGGATAATCGGGGCGTTTTAAGCCCCTACAGTGCGTTTGAAACCGCCGCGCTACATGTGTACGGGCCGCAGCTAGAAACGCACTATGGGGTTGCGCACGCGGCCTGTATAGCGGTCAAAAAGTAAGCGCAGCACGCTCCCGCAGTGCCGCGCTTACTCAAATGTAACCTAGTTCAAGGCAGGGGTTGTGGATAATCTGCTGGTAGAGGGATCGGGACTGTACAGCCACCGGGGCGGCAGATAACTTTCACCATGACACAGTTCTCCTTTCATTCCTTTGGGCTGCAGGTGGGATCCAAAGACCACCCACCCGGTACCAACCTAGTTTGACATCTTGGGGTGCATCTACTACTTCTTCCTCGACCAGAGGCAGAAGGTATTGTGTTGTCGAAGTAGATAACGATACCACACGATTGTCCCTAAGTATCACCCGCATTGCTTATCTCCGTTTCAACACCCTTTGCAGATCGAAGGAGGTGCCGGTGGATATGGAGGCAGTGGTGGCACCTTGCTCCGATCCATTCCAATGTAGGGATCGCCCATTGGAGGCGATTCCCTCTCAGCGTATAGGGGATCCGAATACCGCGATTCCGAGAATGCCGATCAGAACGAATAGAATGAGCCAGGAACCGAATGGAGCCCATGGATACTGTTGAGTTCTCCAAGGTCCAAGACCAAGTATACCGAGAACACCGATCAGAACGTAGATCAACCAGAACCAGATATTCGCACCCATAACACTCTCCTATCCTTTGGTTCCAACTTGCTGACCGTTGACGTAGATCAGCACCTCACCGCTCACTTCGATATCGACCCGTGGCAGCGCAGCTTGAATTGGAGGTTGGGTTTCCTCACCCTCTTCTTCATCAGTAATTGGACCCCCAAGAACGGTAGCAATGGCAGAACAGATTGCATCAAGACTGCCACCATAGATGTTGCAGTCAGCTTCGCTATCCACAAAGCACACTTCGATTAAGATCGCAGGCTTTGATGTGTTGTTGAGAAAGTAGAGATCGGTACGCTTCTTCGCACCACGATCAATGAAGCCACATGCGGCTATGGCGGCGCTAACCTGGCCGGCGAGTGCTGCCTGCGTGACGTAGAGAACCTCAGTTCCTACAGGGCCTTCGCGTTGCTCGAACGCATTGAAATGAACTGATATGTCTAAATCGCGCTGTTGCGAATTATGGTACTCGACAATGGTATCAAGATTGGTACTTTGATCTTTCGAAGTGTCGTCGTGAAAAATATCAACCTCAACACCTCGATTATCTAACTCGGTGGCAAGTTGCTCGACTACATGTCGAGCTTCATCTACCTCATCTATGATACCACTTGCTCCGCGCACATATTTACCATGCCCGGATGATATAACAACTCGACCGTAGGCCATAAAACCCTCCTATTTATCTTTTTCCAACATCTCCTTACGTCGGAACTCATTGATCTCTTCAGACAACGTCACAACTCGCTTGCACAGATCGGTTAGCTCGTCGCTATCTAATGGTCCAGGTGCGCGTAGACCGAGTAATTTCTCCATGCGACCGTCTAAACCATATACGACAAAGACACTGTGGCGAGCCTGTTGCGCCCCGTAGCGATGTCCCTCCAACACGATGCAAGGAACATGCTGATCTAGAATGATTGCCGACGACATGAACTCGCGCCGAAATCCTATATCGCTCATAAAGCGATAGGCGAAGTAAGCCGGAATGGCAATAACAACGATAAGGAACAGGATTAGAATGTTGGTCAGATTGAGTGATCTGACTATTCCAAAAGCCTGTTCCAGCTTTCCGTTGTTCGTCATTCGGTAGAAGTTAATCCTTCGCGCGACTTCGCCATCATGGCGATGTATGTTGCTTGCTCTGCCGGCCACTGTGCCGGTGGAAGTAGAGCTGAATTTGGAATCTCTTCTCTCACGGTTGCAACCGGAGGCTCAGGCATGTTTTTGATCTCCGGTTCCCATGGGCCAGGGAAGGGAGGAGTCTTACTCTCTGTCATTTGATTTCTCCTGTTATGCTAGGAATTGACCACCCGAACTTGCACTGCCCGGGGTACTACCTGGGCAAGGATGCCCGACCATGTTGATGATAGCATTCTCTGCAACGAAGTA
>Ga0173478_10000025_pt1 | contig 20881 bp, 24 predicted proteins | sample NitcycUS014104B1_FD_122623 | JGI IMG/M metagenome (GOLD analysis project Ga0173478, IMG submission 122623) | Soil microbial communities from Arlington Agricultural Research Station in Wisconsin, USA - Nitrogen cycling UWRJ-S014-104B-1 (version... | ecosystem: Environmental > Terrestrial > Soil... | reverse complement strand
CCCAAATTAAATATGATCAAACACCTAAGGGGAAATATGCAATTAGCAAAAGATCGGCCACTAGAAGAAAATACTTCGATGCTGCATGCGAAGATCTAAGTTTAGAAGAGAAGCTTCTGATTGGAGAATTCTATAAAAATTGTCCTGAAGGATATCAGATTGATCATATTATTCCAGTATCTAAAGGAGGAAAACATAGAATTTCTAATTTGCAATACTTAACTCCTGAAGAAAATAGACGTAAATCAAATAAATTGTTGTCTGTTCATAACTAGAATGAAAAGCGTACTGATTTTCCACATAGTTTATAGTGCGTTGTGGAAGGGAAAAAAGTTACAGAAAAAAACATAGTATATATTATCAGACGTTAATTTTCTACAAACCAAAACTAATTTATGTCAAGTAAAATTAAATTTCCCAAAAACATAAGCGATTATTGGGACATTGCTAATACACCAGAATGCTCATTATGGGCTTGGGGAACTACTCAACCTAAAGAAAAAATGATAGAGCTTTTCGAAAAACTCCATCCCGAATATCCCATTAAAGATATGAAAATGAAAGATGCTGATCCTTTATTCGTTTTCATATGTAAAGTAGGTTATCTATATCAATGTCGAGATGATTTCAATTAATTCCTTCTTGCTAATCAATCCCTCCCACGCTATATTTAAGACGCCCTCTTGTTGATCGACTACGCTCTTAATTGAAGGTTTAAATGAAAACTAAAAAACAAAAAGAATTCGACTGGGTAAAAGATCTAGCAAACTTAATTCAAGACTTTACGGATAAGCATGATGTAGATAATTCGGAAATGCTTAGTTTTCTAGCCACTACAATGTGCGGAACTATGGCAATGATGCGATTTACAGAGGAATTTGCAAAGGAAACTTTTGATAAATTATTTCGGTACTATCTTGAAAAAAAGAAAGAATTCGAAACATCTCCTGAAGACTACATTTTTTCAAGCGAGCTTAGAAAGAGAATGGGTAAGTTTGGCAATATGCCCATCGAAGAAGCTCTTAAGTCCAAAGAGTTTTGGACGGAGCTAGCTTTGCATGGCGGGATGACTCCTGAAGAGTTAGAGAAAATAATGAATGGAGAAAGCTCCACTCCAGAAGAAAAAGAGAAATATAGCAAGATGACGCCCGATGAATTTCATGAGCATTTAGAGAAGATGATTGAAGAAGCTATGCCTGAAATTCTTAAGACTATGCAAAAATAGGTCAACTTTCTTGCTCTTCACAGAAAATCATGTAATCTTGCAAAACTTCCTCAATGAGATCTTGCAAACTCCGTCCTTCTTCTAGTGCCCGTTTCTTAGCCGAGAGATGTAATTCCCTCGGCAGTCGAACACAGATCATTTTTAGATCTTTATTCTCACTCTTCATAGATCCCCCTTAACGCTCGCAAGCTCAGCAGGCAAAATGTTTTTCATAACAAGCACCGCCTTTATAGCGGCTATGTCTTTTTCTAAATCATTAAACTTACCATTCATCCAAAGCATCGACCCTACAATTGCTCCGACTACTATCACTGTATCTGTATGCTTCTTTAGCCACTCCATAAATTCTCCTTTTGGTTTGGTATATAGCAATATAACATGATAACAATATAATTACAACGTTTTTACATTGGTTTGTCATTATAAAAATATAACTTGTAAACAACATAACATTAAATCTTTGCACAAAATAATTAAAATAATTAATTTATGATATAGTCCGAATTGCGGTCACTTAACCCGCAAGGATCATATGTGTAAAGAAGATATGCATCATTGGAGACCCTGTTGCGAACAAGGCCCACAAGGTGTTCCAGGCCTACAAGGCCCACAAGGTATACAAGGCGTCCCAGGCCCACAAGGCGTTCAAGGCCTTCCAGGTATTCAAGGCCCACAAGGCATGCAAGGCCCTAAAGGCGATCCTGGAAAAGATTGCGATTGCGAAGGGGCGAATGAGCCTTATGCAAACGTATTCGCTTCTATAGCTCAAGTTATTCAAGCCTATAATGTCCCTGCTGTAGCCGACACAGTAATGTTCGACCAGCAAAACGCTATCTCTTCTCCTCTCGACTTCGATTTATCTCAAATGAATATATCCGGAGAAATCAAATTCCTCAAACATGGCATCTATCATCTCCAATGGCAACTACAAGCTCGTATTGCAACTCCTGTTCCTGTGCCTGTTCCATCATGGAGCTTCGGCTTTTGGTTAGATGGAATTCTAGTACCTGGATCTATCTACAGCGGCTTTACTCAAGCTCCTGGTGATGACGCATGCCATAGCACTGGCGACGTTATCATAGAAATTCAAGCAAATCAAAAACTCAAGCTAAGAAATACCTCAATCTCCATTGTAAATCTCAATCCCAACGTCACTGGCTCTGTATTCCCCATCACTATCGCTAGCATCAACGTCGAAGGACTTAAGTCTTTGCCATAACTCAACAGCGCCCCTTAACGGGGGCGTTTTTTCTTTCCTCTTATTCAAATAATTGTTATCAATAAGAAATATGGGTACGCCAGGTGTTCCACTAAATAAAACGAAACAAGAGATTATTGAGGCAATATTCGAAAAAAGGGGAATAGTTGTACACGCCGCTGAAATGTTACAATGTTCTTTTCAAGTGTTATATAAATATATTAACGCAGATAAAGATATAAAGGATTCTCTTGATGAAGCCAGAAAGATGGGAGATCAAGAGCGAATCGATCGAAATGAAGTTTTGAAAAAGAAAGCTTATAAGGCCGCAGAAAATCTTTTAGATAAAGATGATGTGACACAAACCATTTTCACACTTAAAGCACTCTGCAAATGGGGAGGAGGAATTCAGGAACACTCAGTGACGATTAATAAAGTAGAAAAGCCCTATGTCGAAGACAATTCAGATTCCGCACAAATTTCTTTGTCGAAAGTATCAGATCCCAGCATGGGAAGCTCTCAGGAAGGGACATAATCGCGCCGTTCTTTGTTGGCATAGAGGGTGCGGTAAGGATCTTTTCGCTTTAAACTTTGCTATTTCTGAGGCTATAGAAACTCCAGGCGTATATCTTCATTGCTTTCCTAACTACAGCCAAGGTAAAAGAGCTATCTGGAAAAGCGTCCATGAAACACATGAAGGCGATTCTATGGCTTATCTTGATCATATTCCACCTGAAATAATTCGAAGCAAGAACTCATCCGAAATGATGATAGAGCTAATCAACGGATCAATTTATTGCGTAATGGGAATCGATGGTAAAAATGCTCAACGCGCCAGAGGTATGAATCCACGCTTTGTCATTCTTTCAGAATATGCCTATATGGACCCTCTAGGATGGGAAACAATCGAGCCTAGAGTAAGCTTAAACAATGGTAAAGCCATCTTTATTAGCACTCCAAACGGTCAAAATCACTTTTACAGCTTGTTTAATGTAGCTCAAGCCAACCGTGACAGGTACTATTCAAGTCTTTTAACGATTAATGATACGAAGGTTTTGCCTGATGGATATATTGAGCAAAGACGTCAAGACGGCGTTCCCGAAGACTTTATACAGCAAGAATATTTTTGTTCATTTACACGTGGAGCTGAAGGCTCTTATTACGGCAAGCTTATTCAAAAGGTACGAGATGAACAAAGGCTATTGCCATTACCATTTTTGCCAGAGCTTCCTTGTCATACAGGTTGGGATATAGGATTAGGGGACGCAACGGCAATATGGATTTTCCAAGAGTTAAGAAATGGTCAGCTAAACTTTCTTCACTATTATGAAAATCACGGGGAAGGGTTAGAGCATTACACAAAGTATCTTACTGACTGGAAGCAAAAATACGGTGCTCAATGGGGCAAACATTTCGTCCCTCATGATATGCTTAATAGAGAATTCACAAGTGGTGTAGATAGGCTTTCCTCTGCTAGAATACTTGGTTACGACATGCAAGTGGTTCCTAAGAAATCCATTCCTGAAGGTATTCAAGCGGTAAGATCTACATTGCCTGTTTGTTTTTTCCATGAGGTGAATTGTAAACGAGGGGTTCAGTGTTTAGACTTCTATAGGAAGAAATATAACGACTCTTTAAAGATTTATTATGATGATCCTATGCATGACCAATGGAGCCACGGGGCCGACGCATTTCGTTATCTTTGTATAGGCTTGAGGGCTTTTGGAACTTCTAATTCTTCTTCAGTCGAGGAGGATATGAAAGCACTAAACAGTTATTGGAGGTGAAATGTTTTTTAAAGACTATTCGAAAGACTTTGAAAATATGAAAAAACAATTTGAATTACTCAATACACAAGTGCAACAGCAGAATGAATCTTTTGTTTCTGTTCAAACATTACTTACGTCTACCATTAACAATATACATGCAAAAGAAGAAAAGCTTTTTGATTTGGAAGATAAAGTTAAAGATAACATGAAACGAATAAATGAAATGATTTTAGAGCTTAAGGGCGTTGTAGCACAAGCTAGAGCCGCTCTCTCTGAAAGAAAAGTATTGGATGAATTTTTGGTTTTAGCAGAGAAAAGGCTAATAGAATTAGTCGATGCTTCGAAGGAATATTGCGATAAGAAGATAAAGAAAGAACTTACCGAAACTAGGTCTTTGCTTAAAGATCTAAGGATAGCCTTTGAAAAAGCTGAACCTTATGCGCGTTTAGTTCAGATAGGCAATACCTTAGAAAGAATCGAACAAGGTCTAGAAAAGCCTAAGAGAAATGCAAGAAGTAAGTCTTAAGCTTTACATTTAAAGTAATTCTTTTACAATGACTTCATACTTATGAGGTGACAATTGAAGAACAGTGACCCAATATTCTTTCCCTCATCCGAAATAGACTTATCCCTAAGACAAAAGCAGCAACGAAACTACACCGACTCAATAAATGTACTCCAAACACAATGGCTTCAAGCTGATATTAACCAGCGCTTTTGTCTAGCCGATCAAGACATATGGAGTCAGATATTCCCTACTAGTCTGCTTCCCAATCGTAGGAAGATGTTTAACTTTAACATCATGAATCCCATCGTACAGGCAGTTGTTGGGCAACAAATACAAACTCGTAAGTCGTCAATATGTATCCCAATTCAAAGCCAGCTTCAGAAAACATCAGATCAACTTACTAAATGCCTTTATCACGTTCACAAAGGATCAGCCTATCAAACGTATACCACAGCTTTTGAGCAAGGACCTCTCATACAAGGTTTTTCTCTCGTATCTATTTTTCCAGATTATACTTGTGATCCTATCTCTCCTGAGATTAAGTTAAGGAACGTTGATTTCAAATCGGTGATGATAGACCCCTTTTTCAGGCGTCAAGACCTCTCAGATTGTCGTTTCATTTGGACCAGGCAATTCTTCGATAGAGAAGAATGCGCTATTCTGTACCCACAATTTGCAGATGCGATTCTTTCTATGCCTCGTGGAGCTTATAAGGATGACAAATTCTATTACATGCCCGAAGTTTATCAAATTCAATTTCCCAACGTAATTGCCTTTGATGAGTATTGGTATTTAAGCACTCGTGAATGTGAATATCTAGTAGACCGCGAAACGGAAGAGTGCCAGGAATTCCAAGGTGATGAAGAAGATCTACGCTATATCATGTCGCAATTCAAAGACCGCTTAAGAATAGTTAAGAAGTCAAAACCAACAGTAAGAAGGACGTTAACAATAAATGACAAAGTTATCATCGACGAAGGGAATCCGTATGGTATTGATCGTTACCCTTATGTGGGCTTCTACGGCTATTTTAGTCCCGACACTCCTTATTATGCTTACAAATTTCGTTCGGTCTGCTCAGACTTAAAGGATGCTCAATTCCTTTTCAATAGGATGAAAGTCGGTGATTTGGATATTTGCGAAGCCCAACAACAGGGCTACAAGATACGCCAAGGGTCATTAGTTACTCCAGATGACGCCCTCAACCAAGGGCACGGAAGAAGCCTATTTTATAAGAAGGATGCAAGCCCCGATGACATCCAAAACATGGATATACACCCTCCTTCGCCAGTCATGCTTCAGATGGAAGAAATGCTAATGAATGTTATTTATCGAATAGCTGGTATTGATCCCGCTGCTATGGGTATGGATATTGATGACAAAGCGGGCATAATCTCCATGATGAGGCAAGCTGCCACGGCACGCAATCTACAACGCCTTTTCGATCAGTTCGATGAGTCTCAAAGACAATGTGGCGATATTATCATCGAGATGATCCAAAAGAACTGGACTTACGGCAAAGTAAAACAGGTAATAGGGGAAGAGCCAACCGCCGAATTTGACAACAAGGCTTTCTTTAAATACGGCTGTAAGGTCGTTCAAGGCGTTCTCACTGAAAGCCAGCAGCAATTAGAGCTTGCTCAACTCTTACATATGCAGCAATTAGCCCCTGAAACATTCCCGAAAGATGAAATCATCGAAGCCATGACTATCCAAAACAAAGATCGCATCATTGAGAAGATGCAAGCAGCCGAAAAAGCTCAAATGGAACAAATGCAGAAGCGCGAACAGATCGAACTGCAGCATATCCAGCTTAAAAACCAAATGATGATAGCTGAGGCACATTCTAAAGAAGGTTTAGCACAGGAAAGATTAGCAAAAATACAGCTTGATAAAGCCCTTAACGCTGAAAGAATACAAAGAGCTGAAGAAGATAGAACCGGATCTGCTCTAAACTTAGTGAAAGCTATAAAAGAGCTTCAAAGTATAGACCTGAATCAGCTTTCACAATATTTAGATATCATTGAGAAATTAAAATCTGAAGAAGGGGAACAGGCTAAGGATGAAAATACGAAACCTTTAGCCAAACCCAATATGAATATGAGTGAAGTTCCCATGTCTTCTTCACAAGTGTAAAGTTGTTTTTTAAAATAGCATTATTTAGAATGCGAAAAAGTCCATAACTCGCGAGGTATATATGGCAAATAATAGAGAGTCAATTCCAAAGATGAAAGATCATCCCAGCCGCCCATCTCCTAAAGATGCTCAAGGCATCAATTATTTAGCTCAAGCTAATAAAGGGGGCAAAGAGGGCAAGATGACTCACGCCGGCTATGCTCAAGGCGATATGAAGCCTGTAGTAGATGATTATTCATTGCCTGATGCTGCATTTAGCCAAAGAGGCTTTAGCAAGACCACAGAATACCAAGAGCGTAATAATGCGCATCAAGTAATGGCTGCTAAAGACATCGAGAAACAACAATATAAAGGCCGCTACAGCTAGGAGTTTTATGTCACGATATGAAATGCCTGGTAATCCTAAAGCTCATAAAGAGCATGGCGTAGAAGTGCAGAAAGGCCCAATCGTAGCTCATCAACCTACAATGCAAACAAAAACTCATAGAGAGTTTGCAAGGGAAGAGGTTGATATGATGAACGATAGACGAGATGGCCAGTTTCTTAAAATGCACAAGCCTAAGTAAGTTTGTCCTAGTTTCTTATACAACTCCAGGGGTTTTCCCCTGGTTTTTTATTTTGTTTCTGTAGCTTTCATAGGTTTATCTCCTCGATAATGAGGATTTACCATCCAGTTTCCATTTGGATCTTTACAGAATCCAAAATGCTCAAGTCTTAAGTCTTTCCAAGCTCTAATAAGTCCTACATATTCTTTTCCATCGGAGGTATACTCATATAAATTCCTATTGGCAATAATATTATCCATCTCTGACCAATGAGGTAGGCACCAACAAAAAGAAACTTCGTTGTAAAGCGGATTTACATGAAACACCATCGTATCATCTTCAGGATAGGGTCGATAATTCGTCTTGATCATGCGTCTAAGGATAGCGCTTTTCATTTGCAGGTCTTTCTTTTCATGAACTGTAATGTAAAACGGCTTACCTTCAAACTCCTGCGTTCCTTGGACTATGGTAGCGTTTAAATCTTCAACAAGGCTTTTCCTCATCTCATAGTTCATATCTCCTGTAATTACCTGCTTTTCACCTTCAAATTGTGCTTTTTGATAGATAGATCCAACTGTTTCTCTGTCTCCATACATGCTTTTCATAAGACCTCGGATATTGTTTTACATAAGATATATCTATATTTTTCTTTAATTAAAATATTTCATTGTCTAGATTGTCGCTCAGGTGGGTATTGATTCTTTTCAATACTATTCCGCTTCACCAGCGAGAAAAGGAAAACATGGAAGAAGTTAAAGATAGCGTAAATCAAGAGGTCGCACCTCAAGTAACGGAAAACCATGAGCAACCAAGCGAAGTAGTAGAACAGCCAAATCTTGCAGATAAGAAAAAGCATGATGAAGCATTTGCTGCGATGCGAAGGGAGCAAAGAGACCTGAAACGAGATCTGCAATTGCAAAAGGAGATGAATGAGAAGTTGATGGCTATCGCCACCGCTGCTCAAACAGTTCCAGCAAAGCAAGAGGTAGATGAACTCGATGCCATTGGAGATGAAGAATTCATACCCAAAGGCAAGGTTAATAAGCTGGTGGAGAAGAAAGCCGCTCGTATTGCAGAAGAAATAGCAAAGAGGGAAACGGAAAAGTTCTTTCAACAGCAAAAACAATCGCAGTTCATGGATCGATTGAAGAGCAAGTATTCAGATTTCGATGAGGTCGTAAATTCCGAAACAATGGCTCTTTTAGAAGAACAAGATCCTGAACTAGCAACAACCATTGCGGATCTCAAAGATCCCTACAAAATAGGGATGCAATGTTACAAGTATATGAAGGCTATGAATCTTGCGGAGAAAGCTCCTCAAGCTAGACGCGCCAAAGAGGTTGATAAAAAGCTAGAGCAGAACGCTAAAACCGTTCAAAGCCCACAAGCTTTTGATAAACGTCCTATGGCTCAAGCGTTTCAAATGACCAAGCAAGAACTAGCTGGAATTTACAAAGAAATGATGGGATACGCTTCCGGTGATTACTAGCTTCAGTTTTTAACTGAGGTTAAAATGACAGTTTCAATTTCAACAATGCCTCCGCAAATACAGCAGAGGTATAATGCAAAGCTGTTGTCAACTCCAGAGCGCAATTTGATTCACAACCTTTTTGCGACCCCTGTTGAGCTTCCTGACAATCAAGGCTTTATCGATAGACAGTCTCGTTATGACAGATTGGATCTATTTCCAGTGCCTCTTGATGATGCACAAAATAACCCTCCTTCACAACAGCTCCACAGGGTTGATGTCGATTGTCGGGTACGTGTATATGCCACTTACATTGTATTGACAAGGCAAGTGACAATTACGAACGAAGACCCTGTCCTCAATAGTGCTGCAGCCCGTTTAGGCCAAGCAATGCGTGAAACCCAAGACGTTCTCCAAAGAGACAACCTTGAGTCCTCAGCGAGCGTAGTCAATTCTGTAGGCGGTGGTAATGGCGATTTGCCCACTGAGATGGCTTTGAGCGATGTTGACGATATCGTTACCATCCTACAAAACAACAGTGCTGAGTATATCACTGTAATGATCCCGGGCGAGGATCGCATAGCGACAGCTCCGATAGGGGATGCCTATGGTTGCCTTTTGACAACTCGTATGATCCCTGTGTTAAACAACATGCAAGGATTTGTGAAGAAATTCCAATATCCTAACGTGAATGAAACACTGCAAACAGAATGGGGCGGACTTAATAACGTCCGATTCTTTATTTCTGAGCAAGGATCTGTAACACCTAATGCTTCTTTGTTGGGCAATGATATAGCAACTGCTTCGTTTGCGCTAAAGAGAGCTACAAAGTGGTTTGGCAAACTGGCGGGAAGGCTAGGTTCTTGTATCAGCCTCCAGGGTTAACAGAACCAGCCCTGGTTAAATCTTTTCTAATTGACTTGGAACTCCTCGCTGCGTAAAGCAGACGGACAATAAGGGGCAAAAACAGATGACTTATATGACTCTTCAGGATATGATATACGAAACCAACGAGGTGTATATGATAAACAGAAGGGTGTGTACTACTTGTAAAGTTGAGAAATCTTTCGATGAATTTTTCAACAGCAAGAAAGGTAAATGGGGAAAAGCAGAGCAATGTAAGGATTGTAGACGCATAAAGAATAGAATTTATGACAGAAACAATCCCGATAAATGCCGAGAAAAACATAAAAGATGGGCTGATAAAAATAAGGCACATTTAGCTGAATATAATCGTAAGAGATATGAAGAGAATCCTGATATTTTTAAAGTCAGGTCAATTGCATATCGGAAAAAGACAGGCAATCAAAGTATAAAGAACTTTAAGAAAAGGCATCCTCAAAAAAAGGCGGCTCACTTATTCGTTGAGTTGGCTTTGAAATTTGGAATGATCAATAGACCTGCATGTTGCGATCTTTGTAAAGCAGAATGTAAGCCACAAGCCCATCACCATGATTACTCAAAACCTTTAGAAGTACAATTTCTATGCACTAAATGCCACGGCAAAGAACATAGAAAATATAAAGATTCTGAATGGCCTGAACGACTAAATGAAGAGACACCGAAAGGTGAAGCGATAGTCTAAACTCTATGGAGACATAGAGAGGAGAATCCGAAGAGGTTCTCCCGCCTAGAAATAGGTCAGTAGGCATAGGGCGCCGAAAGTAATAGATTGATGGAAATGACCCGTGCTTTCTTCGCCACACGGCAGGAGCAAGCTTTTATCAGGGGCAATGCATTACCAATGACCTCTGGATTCAAAACCTTCGCTCAACCGGAATTTAAGGGAGGTTAATATATGTTACCGTTTCAAATGATAGCTGGAGGTAAGTTTACCTTGTCGACAGCTAATTTATTGTCTGGGATTGATATTTTATGTCAGAGCCAGAAACCACCAGATTATGTGGTTATAAGAGCTATCACTGGTTGGGGCGAAGCAAACGACGCTCAAGCAATTGAGTGGTGGTGGGAAAAGTCAATGGCCCAAGGAACTGCAAAGGGAATGTTGCAAAGTTCTGCGGCTGCTAATGCTCCTGCTTTAACATCTGCTTTTCTTGCATCAGGTGGTTTTACTACCTATGATACCTTCAATCCTCCTAGCTTTGCAGCTTTAGCTAGCACAGCAGTTACGGGGACAGCGGGTACTTTTATTGTAAGCATGGCAAATACTGGATCAATAGCCGTAGGAGATTATGTTCGTCTGTATAATCAAGCAGGTGAGCAGCAAATCTCTGGTTATCTTTTCCAAGTTACTGCCGTTACTGCAAACGTAAGTATTACGCTTGGTTATATGGCAAGTTCTGGGATGACTTTTGCAGCAGATGCCACTACTGGGTTTGTTAAGAAGATTATTCCTAACAGAATGTATCCTCGTTTAGCTTATATAGCTAACATCACGCAAGCTACTGAAGCTGTAATCTCATTTACTGCTCAAAATGATTTTACCCCTGGTGAAATTATTGGACTTAGAGTGCCTTTCATTTCCTCAACAGAGCCTACTATGATCGAGGCAAACAACTTAGAAGTAAGAGTTCTTAGCGTGACAAATAGCGCGACAGTCTCTTCTGTAACAGTTGATTTGGATACTACAGGTTTCACCGCATTTGCTTTTGCTACAAGTGCAACAGCGGCTGCTGGTGTAAGTCCTGCTATAGCTGTTCCTTCTGCTTCTGGCGTTGTGCCATTTAACGGAAGTGCAACTATACCTCAACAACCTCCAGGCACTAACCTACTTGATGCGTTTGACAATAGAAACTGTCAAATCATTCATTTGGGTGCAGGTCTTTTCAATGTAGCTTCTTTTGCAGCTGATGCAGAAGATGTCTGGATGTGGCAAGCCTATAAGTATGACGATTATCAGTCGTTTACCTAGATGATAATTAGGATAGGGGCGATTGTCCCTATCCTTTGTAAAACCGCTTTACATTAGAGGAAATATGGAAATAAAAGAGCTTCATAAAAGATCGAGAAACACATGCACACCTGAGCAATATGCTGATTTAATCAAGAAAGCACGCAAAGAATACGACAAACCTTGCAAAGGGATGTTCGAATTCCTAGATGCTCAAGGAGGGTGGTTAGACTTCACAGAAAGGACTTTTAAAGACCAGCCTATACTTACCATCAGATTAACTCATGGAGAGATCTGCGAACTTCCTATGGGCATTGTTAAACGATTGAACAATACTAAGAAGAAAGTGCGTACATTTGGGTTAAATAATGGCCAAATAAAAGGCGAGCTTCCAACAAGAGGACTACCGAGTTCTTATGAAGTACAATCAAGAGTAAGATTCACACCTATGGATGTTTTGTGACATCGGGATATGTGTTCGTTCCAAGATTTAGATATATTATATCAATAACGAATTCACAATATGCTGTTGTTACTTTTTCGGAAGATCACGATTTCGTTGATAACGAGATCGTATCTTTTCGAGTCACTCCAGAATTTGGGATGTTTGAAATAAATAATTTACAATCTAAGGTGTTATCGCATACAAATGACACTATAACAGTAGGTATAGACACTACGTTTTGGACGCCTTTTGTGTATCCCACGTTGGCTACAAAATACACGCCTCCTGTATGCGTCCCTTCAGCATCAGGGGTACGCGATAATTTGTATGTGCCTACTGTTATTTTAGAAGATTGTTTTGACAATGTGAGGACTTGATGAGTATAGCAACCTTAGCCGACATTATACTGAAAGTTAGAAAACTCACTGGTGCAGGCAATGCTTTTCAGCTTACAGATGCTCAGATTATTGATTATATCAATAGCTTTTATCTTTATGACCTTCCAGCGCAGTTTAGAAGCCTAAAACTTAAAGATAGGTATACATTCAATACAGTTAGAGGGATAGACATATATCCTTTCGACTCTGAGCACTATACAACAGTAGAAATGCCTTGTTATTGCATGAAGAGGCTGATCCCTCTTTATCAGCAACCCTGGGGAAATGAGGGTTTTTGGGGATCTTCAAGCAACTGGCAGTTTCAGCAAACTCTTACTCAAGGCGATGGGACCGGTGGCCCATTTACAGGCACATTAAATAATCATCCGATTGTTAGAAGCGTTAATAATAATCCGATGGTAACCACAACGCTAGCTCCAACAGCGGTTTTTCCTGGCGGTGTTCCTCCTGCATTTCCACAAGCAAATATAAGTCGGGTTCAGAATATTCTTATCACAGCTAATGTGGCTTTAGGTAATACATTGAATGTTACAGATGACGGCAATGGAAACCTTATCGGAGATGGAACCGGAACAATCAATTACGATACAGGAGCTGTTTCGGTCACGTTTACAAGTGCGGTGCCAAGCGGTGCAAACATTCAAGTAATGTATAGCCCGACAGTTATGGCTATTCCTCTTAGCATCCTGTTTTTTCAAAATCAGTTCACGCTTAGACCTATTCCAGATCAGGGCTATACCATAGAGTTAATAGCCTATAGGCAACCTTCACAAGCTCTTTTAGGTTCTGAAGATCCCAATGCCCCTAATGTTGCTGGGGTGCCAGAACTTAAAGAGTGGTGGGAGCTTCTTTCTGTAGGAGCAGCAAAGAAGTTCTTCGAAGACCAAGGTGACGCTGGAAGCATTCAGCTAATGGATAAGATTATTTTTGAAAGATATGCTGTGGTAGAGGCTAGAACGTATGCGCAACTGGGGAAACAGCGTATAGGCACGATTTATGCAGATCAATTAAATAGCGGATATGGAACCAATGGAGCCGGAGCATTCGGCTTAGGTTTCGGAGCTTAATTAAGGAATTTTTTATGAGTTATACCGTTCTTCCAAACTCTGGACAATCACTAGGAGTTACCAGAGTCCCAATTAATACAAACTTTAGCCTTATTCAATCTGTTTTTGCTGTAAACCATGTTGGTTTCAATAATGGAGGGGCAGGTAAACATAAATTCGTTCAAATGCCTGCTCAAGCAGCTTCACCAGGAACGGCAGCAGCAGAAACGGCTATTTATTCACGAACAGCTCTAGTAGGAGCTTCTAATGAAACCAACTTATATTGGCAATTTCCTAATACGGCTGCGGCTGGCCCAGATGTAGTTCTTACTCGATTTGTTACTCCATCATTAGCGACTAACGGGATTACATTTTTACCAGGTGGATTAATAATGCAGTGGGGAATTGTAAATGCTCCTGGAGCATTAGGTGCGGTAGTTTTTGCCCCAGCACCACAAGTTACTTTTCCAAATGCAATTCTTTCGGTTCAACTTACTGGAAGAAGAGATAGTAGTGATGTCTCATTTTGTGTAAATGGGGCTTTAACTACAGGTGGTTTTGGATTTCGAGGAACTAGTGGAAGCGCGCAGGAGTTATATTGGATAGCTATAGGATATTGAAATGACATTACAACCTATAACCCTATATGGATTTCCTCAAGGCGGTCTTGAGCAAGATGTTAAGCCTGCTTTTCTACCTGAAAATGCTTTTCCTCTTCTAGAAAATGCTTATGTGTATAGGAATAGAGTAGTCAAAAGGCTATGTAATTCACTTGTAGGGAGACTGCGCAGGTTTTTAACTGCTCAAAATCTAGGAAATACTGATGGTGCAGGAAACTTTTCAGGAAACATTATTTCAATTCTAGGACTAGAAGCAGGCGCAACAATCCAACAAGGAACAATTTCAATTACTGTAGGAGCACAGGTATTTGAAGAACCAGATCCCCCAGATGGAACACTTTCCAGTGTTGGCGGAGGCACTGGAACTATAAATTATGCCACAGGTGCTTTGACTATTAACACCAATCCAGATTTAGCGGGAGTGGCTGTTATGATAGATTTTGGATACTTTCCAAATCTTCCTGTAATGGGCATATGGCAAAGAGAAAGAGCTGATATCAATGATGAGCAAACGGTTTTTTGGGATACAAAGTACGCTTACGTTTTTACAGGAACTAATTTTGTTGAATTTATTCCAGGCACAACGTGGTCAGGAACTGATTCAGACTTCTTTTCTATAGCTAACTATAGAGGTATACTTCCACAAGATCGTCTTTTCTTTGCCACAAACTTTGTTAATAACGCTGCAAATCCTATTCGGTATACCGATCAAGCTACGGTAGCATGGACTCCTTTTGCTCCCTTGGTGTCGGCTACAAACACTCTCTATCAAGCAAGAATTATCATCCCATACTATGGAAGATTATTCATGCTGAATGTATACGAAGGCACAACAGCCGGAGGTTATGCGGGGGCGGTTAATATCCCTAATAGGGCCGTATTTTCAGCAGTTGGTAATCCTCTTGACGCTGATGCATTTAGAAGGGATATTTTCGGGAAAGGGGGATTTATAGATGCTCCTGTTAACGAAGATATAATCTCTGCCTCTTTTTTCAAAAATACTCTCATAGTACAATTTGAGCGGTCTACCTGGCAAATAAGATATCTAGGCGACTACGGGTTATCATTCTTATGGGAAAGGATCTCTTCAGATTTCGGATGCGAGTCTACTTTTTCTTCAATCATCTTTGATCAAGGCGTCGCTTCGGTAGGAGATAGGGCTATTACAAGCGCTACTTCAAATACCGTTATAAGAATAGATGAACAGATTCCCGATAAGGTTTTTGACTTTTTGAATAGAGATAATGGCGTTAAACGGGTATGGGGGATTCGTGACTTTCAAAAGGAGTTAGCCTTTTGGTGCTATCCTGAAAGAAATGATCTAGAAGAAGCGCAATATTTTCCTAATAGGACTCTTTTATATAATTATCGGAACAATACATATGCCATCTTAAGAAATAACATAACGGCTTTTGGGTTACTTCAGTTAATCAGTGGAGTAACGTGGGATAGTACCGATGTTTTCTGGGATGACATGGATGTTTTCTGGGATGACGTTCAAGAGCAATCCAAGTTTCCTCGAGTGGTTATAGGGAATCAGCAAGGATATGTGCATTATTACGGATATTCTACAGAAGATGACCCTTCATTAGAAATAAGTGCAATAGATCTTACAGTAACTCCCGTTAAACTCACTATAGTTAAGCATAATTTAGCTACTCAGGAATTGATCTATGTTACGGGAATTTTAGTAAATGGAAATGTGTCTTCCGCTCTCAATAATGAGATTTATCAAGTAACATATGTAGATGTAAATAATGTTACCATTACTGAATGGGACGGTACCAATTATGTCAATGTTGCTCCACCTGCCGGTGAAACCTCCTATTTGGGAGGAGGGCAAGTAACTTTATTGCCACAAATGAGGTTTGAGACTAAAGACTTCAATCCCTATCAGCAACAAGGTCTTCAGATGAGAATGTCTCATATTGATTTCCAAACAGACGTACAGCCTCCTGAAGAAGGATCGGCAATTTCAGTGAATGTTATTCTAAATGGTACGGGAAGCGATGCAAATGTATTCGGAAATCTATTGGTAGGGAATACAAACATTGAAAACTCATTAACATCTCCTTTCTATACGCCGGGCTCTTTTTATGCGTGGCATAGGTTTTTCGCTAATACCTTCGGGCAATATTTGAGGATCCAAATTACCTATGATGATGAACTCATGAATACTCTAGCTACACATCAACAATCATTTGAGCTTAATGCTATAAATATCTGGACAAAACCAGGCGGAAAAATACCGTTTTAGGAGATAAATGTCTTTTAGCAGTGATATACCACTTCATTCTAACCAAGTCTCTAAGTCAATAGACTATCCTCCTACAGATTCTGAGGATTTTATCGATATTCTAACTTTGGATAGAAAGCGGATAGTCGATAGCTTAAATACCAAGGAAGGCGCATTTCATTTATTGCAAGAGTTAGCTAGTTTTCAGCAGTATTTTTCTCTTAATGATCCGATGAATAATCGCAGTGGCTATAGGACGGACTTTGATTTAGTAGCTTTGAATGGAGGGGTACCCATTCCTATAGGGGTAACAACTTTGACGCTTACAGCGACCACGCAACCCCCTTTAATCAATGGGATTGTAAACCCAGTGCATGGCTATGGTGGCGCAACAATTGCCGGACCTATATATATTTTTTTAAATGACCCACAAGTTTATGTTAGATTTGATAATACAGTTCCAGCGGCTCAAGCAGTTGTGATAACAAATAATAGTGGTTCTCCATTGACTCAAGCCTATTGGACAATGGAATATCTTAAAAATTGAGGTGATTATATGGATCCAATGACAATGGCAGCCTTAGCTTCTGTGGCAGCTCCTATAATTGGGGGTATGTTTTCTGGAGGGGGAGATAAACTTAAAAAAGTAAGTAATTTTGACAAAGGGCAACAAAAGTTTTTTGATCTATATAAGCAGCAAGCAATGGATTCTCAAGGCGGCATGAGCAATGTTATGGGTCTTTTGCAATCTATGCTAGATCCTAATTCTGGTTTTTTTCAAAACTTTGAAAATCAAATGATGAATCAGTTCAATGAACAGACACTGCCAGGCATTGCAAAGCAATTTGCTGGAGCTAATGCTATGGGTGGTGGTCTTATGTCTTCAGACTTCGGTCAAGCAATGGGTGGGGCTGCTTCTGGTCTTCAATCTAATCTTGCTGCCGGGAAAAGCAGTATGATTATGCAGGCTCTTCAGCAACTCATGCAACAATATAACCAACAAGCTCAAACAGTTCTTGGGGCTAAGCCATTTGATTATATCAATAAGCAAGGTGGTGGTGGTTTTGGAGGTGGATTTGCTCAAGGTGCATCAAACATCCCTTGGGGAGATGTGATGAAAATGTTTTCAGGAGGCATGGGCGGAATGGGTGGAAATAAATTTCCGCTAACTCAAGGCTACGACACCATGTTTAGACAGCAAGGTGTATATTAAGAGGTTTTATGGTTCAAATCCACAATTTAGGTCCTTCTAGAAAATCTCTCCTTCAGAATGCTTTGGGGCAGTCTTTAGGACAGGGATTATCTAACTTTACTAACCAATATTTTGCTGGAAAAGCTTTAGATGATGTTTTGAATGATAAGAACTATGAATCTGCTCCAATGAGCGAAAGAGCATCCAGATTACAAAGAGCTATGATGCCTTATGGAGAAATGGGGGCTAGTGTTCTTCAAAATAGGATGCAAGTTGAGCAGCAAGTTGCCCAAGAGAAAGAACAGAAGAAGCAAGAAAGCCTTCTCAGAGCTAGGACTAAAGCTGAAAATAAGTATGTCTCTGGAGGGGAGTTAACGCCTGAAGAAGAGGAGCTTGTTAGACCAGAATTAAGAGTTTCTTATTTGAAAGCAAAACAACCTAAAGGTGGTTTAACAGGTCAACCAGTGCCTCCTGAAGTGGCTCAAGCCATACCTCAAATACTCAATGCTAATAAAGATGCCAACGCCGATGAATTAGCTGTAGCATTAGACCAAGCAGGTATTCCTAGAGCTTTTTCTAATAGTTATATTGAGAATCGTAGACGACAAGACGAAGCATCACAAAAATTACCTAACTTGAAACAAGAATTAGGAGTAAAACGAGATGCCGAGCTTTTAGCCGATGCGGATAAACATAGAGCATTGATTCCAACGGAAGAAGCTTCTTTGAATGCGATGGAAGATGCGATTACAGAAGGGGATCAAAGCTTTTTCTCATGGGATAACCTAGCAGAAAGAACGGGGTTTGAATGGGCACGTACTGCAAAAGGCGGACAATTTAAAACCGCTGCTAAAACTTTCTTAATTAACAACGTCACAAAATTTGGTGCCCGTCCTAACCAATATATCGAACAGCAAATAGCTGATTCTTTAGCTAAAGTGGGAAGGGATGCAGAAGCAAATTTAGCTTCGATTGCTCTTACCCGATTTGATACAGATGTTAAGAAACGATATATGGAGTTAGTAGATAAGATTGAAGAAGAAGGCAATTATGCACCTGGAACGCTGGGCAAAGAAGCTCAAAAACAAATGGGTCCGATCGTAGAACAGATGCAAAAAGAGCTTTCTAATAAACTTCATATTCTTGCTTCTCATGATTCATTAGGCCAAGGGGAAGTTTATGTTTATGACAAAGATGGAAATATTGTCGGAACTATAAACCAAGATGAAGCTGGAGATTTACCAGAAGGATATCATGTCGAGTAACCTACCATCTTCTTTTAAGCCTAGAGGACAACCACAAGAGAAAAAACCTGCTTCTTTTAAACCGAAACAAGCTGATTTGCCTAAATCATTTCAACCTATCCAAAAGAAAGAAAAAGAAGAGGGCATGTGGAAATCCCTAGCTAGAACAGCCTACCAAATTCCTTCGGGCATTGCACAAGCGGTTACATATCCCATGGACCTTATTCAAATGATGGGAATTGGTGAGGCAATTGATCCCGAAGAGATAGAAAGACTAGAAGAAATCTCAAAAAGAGAAGGCGTTCCTTTTGATAAGGAAAAATACTTACAATCCGCTCAAGAAGCAGCCGAAACATTTCCGACTCAAAGCAATATTGAAAGAGGTATTGAGGCTAAGACAGGATTACCGTTAACCGCTAAAACAAGATTACAGAAAGGACTTAAATTCGCTTCTAGTGCTGGTAAATTTACACCAGGCAACTTAACTCAAAAATTGTCAGGCGCAGGGATTGCAAGCGGTCTTAAAGAAGGAGCTCAACAATTAGGGGTTCCCGAACCATTAGCTGAAGCGATAGGTTTAGGCGTAGGCCCAGCTTTAGGTTCTAAAGTGCCCTCTGTAGCCATTCAAGCAGCAAAAAAACCTTCAGGATTACCAACAAGACAGTATGAGAAATTAAAGTCTCCTCGACAAGTGTCGGCAGGGAAGGTTGAGAAAATTCACGGGAAACTAGAGTCCGACTTCAAGAAGATAGCTGATGATATTATTTCTAAGGCTCCAATTGAAAAGACAAGGGCGACTTTAAAAGAAAATCCAGGATTCAAACAGGAAATCTCTAAAAAATTTGGTGAAGTTGAACAACTTGCAGAATCAATACCAGGCAAAAACAATACCAAAGATCTTAGAAAATCCATCACAGAGAGTGCCTTAAAAAGAAAAAGCAAGGGTTTTGCTCCAACAGATTATGAAAAAGACTATAAAAACTTCATGCTTGATTTCCTAAAAGAAATTCCCGAAGAAATAAAACCTTCGGAAACAGTGGGTCAATATCGTAGCAATAATAAGACCCTATCAGAATATTATGATCCAAGTCGTACGAAGTCTTACAATAGAGCTAAAAAGGATGCTATTCTAGATTATAACCTTGCCTTAGGAGAGATGATAGAAAAAGAATATCCTAACTCAGAGTTTAGCAAACTATTCAAAGAAACTAATAATCAATGGAAAGAGATTGCCGATGCTGAAGCAATCCAGTCGTTTATAGACAATCTTTTTGAAGGCGGTCCACAATATAAAAAGGGGAAACGATTTTTCGAAAGTGAAAATCAGGCTAGACCATTTAAACGAGCATTAGGAGAAGAGAATTTTCAAAGATTTGAGCAACTCATGAAAGACATGATAAGCACAGAAAAGCCAGCAAAAATGCTTAAAATTGCTAAATCAAAAGGATTTGGAGAACTTGCAGAGACAGCAGGAGCATTTATTGTGCATCCTACGGTAGGTAAGGCAAAGCTTGGTTATTCTTATGCTAAGAAAACTTATAACGGATTAATAAATGCTGTTCTAGATAAGCCTCAACTTACAGTAACATGGAAACAGGCTGTTGAAGATCTTAATAAAGGAAATTTTGCTAAGGCCGATAAAGGTTTTAAAGTACTTCAAAAAGAAGTTGATAGAGTAAATAATCAATAATCACTTCCCAATCCAAAAATACAATGGGCAATGACAACAGCCCAAAACAAGCCCTTCAAAGCAAAAAAGCCAAACACAAGTACACCGCCCACTATTTCCCCCTTTTGCAATCTTCGTGATACATAAGATGATTTTTGAAATCAGCATCCATTCTTTCTAGACGTCCATTTATCATTTCCTAGTCTCATAGGATTGAATTTGGGTCTGATAAATTTGCTTTATTTCTTTTTGTGTATCTACATACATTTCATAAAGTCTATCCGTTCTAGCTCCTTGCCTTTCTATCTTGCCATCTAGAAGGTAAAAGCCT
>Ga0173478_10000022_pt1 | contig 21486 bp, 65 predicted proteins | sample NitcycUS014104B1_FD_122623 | JGI IMG/M metagenome (GOLD analysis project Ga0173478, IMG submission 122623) | Soil microbial communities from Arlington Agricultural Research Station in Wisconsin, USA - Nitrogen cycling UWRJ-S014-104B-1 (version... | ecosystem: Environmental > Terrestrial > Soil... | reverse complement strand
ATCATAAATCTTACTTGTTGTCTCAATCAATTCTTTTAAGTCCTGAGAACTATTTTGAGTTAAATCTACATAACGGTTTAATGCTTGTCCAGCGCGGGTAAAAAATAAAGATTCACTGTATAAAAATTCCTCTGTTTCTTCACTGTCCTTTTTATTTCTTGTGCGCGTTTCTTCAAATATTAATTGAACACCATTACCATTATCTGTCTTTAAATGATAATATTTATCAAGCCTGATCACTTTTTCTTTTTTAAATATATTGTTCATCCTATCTCCATTTTATTTTAAATTCTAAACCGCCTTTTTTCACTTTATTCTTGTCATTATCATACTCTTTTACGAGTAAGGTAGGTTTTTCTAAAGCCTTTCCTGTCCAACTACTAAATCTATTATCATAATCTTTTTGTTGCGCTTCTAATACTTTAGTGTGTAAATTATCCGTTTCTTCTACACTGACATACAAAAAACTATAGCTCTTTTGTCCAAAATTTTGTCTAATTTGAAATGTTTTCATTCTTAAAGTTTAATTGTTAATAATAAATCGATATGTTTATTTAAGTTTCTTCTTATAACCTCTTTTAAAGATATCTCTGTATCTGTTTCGTGGTCATGCAAAGAATCCTCTTCTGAATTGTATAACACTAAATCTCCTAGACTTATTACGTCCCAAAAATTATTAGTAGTTAAAGTGAATGTTAATCCTTGGTTCTCTGCTTCTTTATTTCCATCTAAGCTTTCATTAAGCTCCCAAATTAAATCTGTGTAGTTCATATATTTGTTTTTAAATTATTTTCCGCAAAAGAAACTGAAACCAATAATAATTGAAATCACCATAATAACAGCAAAAACAAGACAGCCAAAACTATCATCTTTATTAACTCCTGTTGGATTACTAGTTAATTCATAATATTGTATGGGATCATTCTCTTTTAACCATTCCATTTTTTCTTTATGATTCATATCTTTTTATTTTTTGTGGAGGATTGAGAAGTCGCATCTGTTATAAGTACCTGCTAAGGCTATTCATCAAAAATTTAACTCATAATACGCAATCCCCCATTTTAGTTTTTGAGTTTTTCTTTAGAAACCCTGAGAATTTCGCTCCAAAAAAGCACAAGTCCTAAGTTCTTACTTGATTACTAGTGAACCTATAGTGCCACCAAATCCGCAGTATTATTTTCTTCCTTGCTGCTTGGAAATACTTTTATTCTGCAAACCTACAATTAATTTATCATACTTGCAAGTCTTTTTCAAATTATTTTACACCTAACCTACTTTGTTTATATTGAGGTAGAAACTTACTCACTGCATCTCTACAATTTTCTTCTGATTCTGAACCATTGAAGCAAAGAGCGGACGGGGCGTCAGAACACCCTGACCGATCATCGACGCCGTTCAAGCGGAAACTCTTTTCTTGCATGTAGAAATAAGGATATCGTTTCCAAGAACCATCATTCCAATCTGATTTTCTACCTTCGTTGTAAGCATTTGCAATTAATAATTCTAATCCAAGTCCTATTTCAGTAGTTGTAAATAAGTCTTTATTCCATTTCTTGTTGAAATCTTCCTCTGTTGTTCCATTTAAGCTGAATATATCATATATTGTTTGTATTCTGTCTCTGATGTTTTTAGAAACTACTTTGAACTTAATTTCTTGAAAAGTTGATTTCTGTTCATCTATTTCGTATCCTGTTGGTATTTGTATTTTTAGTGTTTTCATGCGCTTGTTGTTTGGTTATTGTTTTCTTTTATTAAATCTGTGTGTATATTACCTAAATATTCTTCATACCATTTACTTTGTCTTTCTTCGATTGGTATAAACTTTATAGTTAGTAAGAGTTCTTCTGTTATTTGTTCCATAACTCTGTTTTTAGTCTGTTATTTCCGCCCACCTTACAATATTTCGAATACTATAATCGTTATTGTTATACCAATCATTAAATTCTGTCCCATCTAGAAAGCCTGAGTATAAAACAGCAATCCACTTCTTACCATCTTTATCTTCAGCAATTACTTCATCACTCATTAAGCCATCCCAATGTCCACTTTTATAGGTTATGGGATTTTTGTCTTTTGTTTGTATCCATTTCATAGTTTTCTGTTTTTATTCTTTTTTGCCGAAAAATTTATCATAAACTGTCTTTATTTCTGATATCCCCTTAACTGCTTTATCAACTTTATCTAAAGCAAATTTAACTCTGTCTTCATTGTACTCTAAGGGAATATAAAACTGCTCTTTACTTATTTTTAATGGTGGATTAACATGTGATCCCTCTCGCCTCACTGCTAAGACATCTGTTCTTTTTATTTTTTCCCCTTTCTGCTCTAAGGCATAGCTATAGAGAACTACTTGGGTGTAGTCTTCTCCTTGATACTTCTTCTCTTTATCTTTTCCGAGGGTTTTTAAATCGTTTATCCACACACCATCTTCTAGCCTTAGAAATTTATCTATAAAACCCACAATGAAATATTCTCCCATATCAATTATGATAAGTTTCTCATACTCTGCATCAGGATGTCTTATATCATCAAAATTAATGTTTTCTTGTCCTGTAAATCCTCTAGGATTATCTGTAGGAAATTCTCCATGTTCATAGGCATGTCCTAAATATGATCCGAATTCTTTGTATGCTCCTGGCTGTTGAGGTAAGCCCACTAGTTTTTCTTTTATAAAATCCTCTGTGTATTCTAACCAACTTTCCATTGTTGAATAGGAAATATAAGGCTTACCTAAAAATGGTTTTAATTCCTCTTGATATTTTAATTCTTTATAAAACCAAGTGTCTTCTGTTAATCTACTGACTAAATTTATGCTCATATTCCTAATAAGGTTTTGATTTCTTTTTCTTTCTTTTGTATTGTAGTTTTTGAATCCTGATCTTTGATTTCAAAATTTGTTCTCACATATACCCCTCTGATAATTGTAAATAACTGTTCTAATTCTTTTTTTGTTGGTTTCTTTTTGCCGAAAATCTGTTTCTTTAACCCCTCTCTAATTTCATTAGTAAATTGATTTGCTGCATACAACTCTTTAAGCCAGTCTGTTGGTTTTATTTCTTCAACAGATTCCACAAACTCCTCCTCAAAGTTTACAAATTCTATTGGATTTTCTCCCATCATATTCCTATGAACATTCACAAGTGTTTTTATTTCATTTTTTGCCGAAATTTTAAGCCCTTCTAAATTTCCACTCTCATATTCTGTAAATTCATCTGCAAAGTCAATAAAACTATAATCTAATCCTTGATTCCAAGCTATTTCTTTTAAAGTGTTTTTATAAGCCCCCGCACCTGAATGATAAGACCTTAGGCAAAAACCTGTAAGGTTCCAAGGCTTAAGCCCCATAAATTGAAGTCCATTTGGTAAAGTTGTTCTTATTCGATTCTTTTCTATGCGAGTTCCTAGATAAGGAAGTACATATTCTGCATCAAAGTGTGTTATAGTATGTTCTGCGAAGTACTCGTTCTTTAGAGTGTTTAGAAATGTTTGTATTAAATCTTTTTCCGTGCCTGTGTAATAGATAATTCTAATTTCTTCATTCTCCACAAAAGCTAATGTCAAAGAGAATATTTTAGAGAATAATGGATTTTTATACGCGTTCTTTCTGTAATGTTCTAATGTTTCTGACTCAGACATTAATTCTCTTGTAGAGTAGTCTTTTTTATAGTGTTCTCTATAAATTTTGTATTCTTCATCTTCAAATGTTAAATCCTCTGTTTGATTTATAGACTGCAATTTCCAATATATATTCTTCATATTTTACTGATTTAAATTATTCATATTTTCTTCTTAAATTAATGGAGTTGCAATTTTTTAGCCACCCATTCCATCGTTCTCTATTTTTACTTTTAATGTAATTTTGTTTAATTGTTTTTCTAAGTAGCGTGTGAGTCGTGTAATGTCGAAACCCAACAAAGTCGATACCTCTTTTATCGACTGGAAAAATCTGGTGATTACCTTTTACTTCTAGTTTTAATGTTTTTAGATACTCTTTTATTTTCGCCAAATAATAATGTAAATCTGCCTTATTGTTAGATAGAATTATTACATCATCCATATACGTGAAGGTGTACTTAATTTTAAGATCTTCTTTTAAATAGTGTCCAAAATAAGCTAAGTAGTAGTTAGCCAAGTATTGACTGACCAAAGAGCCAAGCGGGAGTCCAACCTCATTAGAATCTATGATTTCATCAAACAATTTCAACAACTCTTTATCTTTAAACTTTTTGCGCAAAAGGCTTTTTAAAATATTATGATCAATACTTTCATAGAACTTTCTTATATCTAATTTTAGACAATATTTATTATAGTTTTCATCTTGTAGAGCTTTTCTCAAATCATAAGAAGCTTTAGTTATACCTCTACCTTTAATACCACTATAAGTATTTGCAATAAATGTTTTTACAAAGATGTCTTTAGTTTGAAGTAAAATGGCATGATGCACTACTCTATCGGGGAAGTAGGGTAATCTTGCAATTATCCTATGTTTTGGTTCTAATATTTCAAATTTACTATAAGCTGATGTTTCAAACTTTCTATGATTTAATAGTTCATGTAAACTTTCTAAATTTTCTTCTGCGTTTAAGATATGTTTTTGAATTCCATATTGACTTCCTTTCCCTTTTCTGGCAATTTTATCAGCGAGTCTTAGATTATCTAAACTGATTATTTTATCATATAAATTTCCTATTCTTTTCATTCATTTTGTGTTTTGCTTCAAGTGACTCCTTTTCAGATTATCTTACTAAGGAGTCGAGCATTAATTTTAGGACTTGTTCCTTGTCTTTTTTTACCATGTTGGTAAGGTCATAACTCTCTAATTAAAGCATTAGAGTGGATGGGGTGTTAGAATTCTCTGATTGATCATTGACGTTGTTCAAGCGGAAAAGAGGGGTTGAGAGTTATATCCTGAGTATTTTTATAATGAGTTATTCTATAACATAAATTTCTTGAAAATCACAATAAACTCTTTGTTTTCTGATACTGATTTTGCTAGATTAGAATGCTTGAAGCAAAGAGCGGACGGGGTGAAAGAATTCTCAGATCGACCACTGACGCTGCACAAGCGGAAACTATTCATGTACCACCAAATATAATACTTGTATTCATCAGAATCACTCCAATCAAGTTCATGTTTTTCATTATAAGCTCTTACAATGCAAATCCCCATTTGAAAATAAAGAGGTTTTGAAGTTATGTCAGCTTTAACAAGTTTTCTGTATTCTATTACTTCTGTGTCTTCTTCGCCTAGATATTCTAGTACTTTTTCAAAGGTTTGAAGTCTTTGTGTTATGTCTTGTATGTCGAATATTTTACTGACTGTAGGTAACTGGTTTGCTGTAGATGCTTTAATCATTTCGCTAACTTGTTTTTCTGTGAATTTTATTGTCGCGGAAAATGGTGTTTCTGTAGCATACTTAGTAAGCTTTGGTTTCCAATCTGCGCAAGCTATACTGTGAATTTGCTCTAATTCCTGTCTTGTTATTTCTAGTTTCATGATTTTAGTTTTAAATTATATCTCTTTTATGTTAGTAAAAAACTTTTTTACACTTTCCTGTATTTTTCCCACTTGTTGAGGAAAATAATCTTTTATTATAACGCCCTCAAAAAAATCTGTTTCTGAATCTGTTTTGATACATGTAATTTGGATTCCAGAAGAACTCGTATAAATCTCTCCTTTTGTGAAAGTCTTCATGTTTTTAATTTTTAGTGTATTTTTTACAATTTTCTATGTAGTTATCAGCTACTTTATTTATACTGTCAACTTTTTTATCTGTGATAGACTCCATTGGTAACTTATAAATCATAATAGCTCCTGTATTTGTGAATCCTGGTGGAGGAAAAACTCTAACCATATAATAAGATTCATTTCCAAAAACAGGGCTGTAAACAGATTCATCCTTATAATAATCACAAGAAATAAACAAAATGATAATTGGTATTATAAATAATTTTTTCATAACTGTTTGTTTATATATTCTGTGATAAATTCAATTATTTCTCCTTTAGTATCAAAACTTTTATTTTCGAATTGGTTTGCTGTTTCTTCTAAACTTGAATCTCTCCATTGGTACTTTTCTGTGTAGCTGTTTGCATAAATTTGAATGCTTGGATTTGTTGCTAAATATGCTTGTTCTATTTTGCCCAAATGTTGTGCTATATCATCTGTTATGTTCATAATTAATTAAACTTGTGGGTTAAATATATACAATTCAGCAGCATCTTTCATATAAAGTACTTCTCTCATTTTATTTGCTTGGTGTTTTGCACCTAATTCCATAATTTGATTCAAAACGGTTATCACAATCCATTGTCTTATGAAAATAGTCCCTACATTTTCTTTAGTGTAGATATCTCTGCCATTCTCTTTAAACCCAGCTCTAGATAGAAATTCTGCTATTACATCTTTTTCTGTTACATCTTTACTCATGTGTTTATATTTTAGATTGTTGTTGCTTTTTTGATTAGTTCTTCTGTATTCGACATTGTAGGATTGTACTTATCTCTAAATTCTTCGTCGAAATCATCTGTATTTATTTTCATGGCTAATTCTTCGTAAAAAGAATACAATGTTTTTAATTGCTCTAACATTAAAGGAGCGCATGAAATTAGTTTTGCATTGGCTGTTGTTACCATATTTCCCTTATGGTCGTTAATTTTTGCTATACAATAATTACTGCTAGATATAAATTGCCCATGAGATTCTTCGTGAAATCTCCACTCTCCTTTTGTTCCTTTAAATTCCATAACTTCTACTTTATTTTCGACAAATATATGTCTTTATTTTTAATTTTCAAACTATTTCTGCCCAAACATCCATAAAATTATCATAAATAACACCTCCATTTTCTTCTACTATATCACCTGATATATCACTTAACTTAAGATTAGTGACTATTAACTTTCTTTTTATGTTACCTGTTGCGGATAAAAATGTTGTTCCTTTTTTATACTTTTCTTTTGCTGTTTTTAATTTGTTCATAATTTATACTTTAATAATGGTTAAATATATGTACTTCTAGTGCTTTATCTATAAAAGAATAGTTCTCATTATTTGCTTGATTGTATGTCTCTGAATTCCATTGATAACATTCGTTTATTTTTCTAATGAGCTTTTCTCTTAGTTTTATTTCTTGCGGAATATGTTGGTCTATAATTTCCTGAGATATTTCTTCTGTTGTTATTTGATACATTTATATAAAGATATTGTTCTTAAAAATATTTCTGTTATTGTCATTAAATTTGATTTTTTTCTTTCATATTTCTCTCTTAGATTATCTTTAGATTCCTGTATGAAGTTTTGGCAGCCGATTATTGTGCTTATTTGTTGGATTTTTGTTTGTATGTTGAACTGCTCTAAATTCTTTCTAATGTCTTCTTTTTCTCGGCTTGTCATAATAACCACTACTTTTATACTTCCATTTATAGCCTAATCTAATAAATCCACTAACTTTGTTTTCTGGATTCCAACCAAATATTTCTTGGTCATATCTTTTATCTAAAGCTGTTCTTAATCCTATAAATATATTCTCAGTAATATCATAGTCAATTCCTGCTTCTAAGCCATAATTAATCCTATAAGCTCCTTCGTGACCTCTATTTACTTTTGCTGCCCTAAAACCGCTGTAAATACGTAATCTCTCATTATTGTTGGTTAAGTTAAGACCTAGAGCTCCGTGAATGTCTCTATAACCTCCTGTTAGAGCTTCAAATCTCTCTATTCCCAGTTTTGCATAGATTACTCCAACATATTCTATTTCTGCTACAATGTTCAACCCGTCCTCTTTTATTGAGCTGTTTATATCTATTGAAGTGCTTACTGTGAAAAATTCTGTTTTATTTATTTTTTGCGCGAAAATATAGTTAGAAATAAAAATTGCAGTCAATTTTAAAAATAGTTTTTTCATTTATCTCGTTTTAGTTGTCTTTCTATTTTTCTTCGTTCTCTGCGGCTTTCTCTACCTGATTTATGATCCTCTTGTATTGAAGATGGTAGCATTTTGGGGAAACATTTTTCTGCTAGGGGTGTCTCACTTTCATGAAATTCTGTTAATGTTGTATCTGTAAAATAGGCTATCCCTTGAATTACTTTTTTAACCGCCTCTTTCGTTTCATCGCTCCCTACTATAATTATCCCTACTTTTTCTTCAAAAAGTACTTCTGTAGATTTCTTGGTAAATTCATCTATTTCAAATTCTTTATTTTTCATTACATATTGTTTTAATTAAAAAAGCTTTATATTCTTTATTTGTCTCTTCTAGAATCATCCATAACTTTTGATTTAAAGTTAGACACTCGTACTTATTTAAAAGTATTTTATGTTTCTTTTTGAATTTTCTTGACACTCTCTTACAATTATAGAAAGGAGTTATTTGTTTTGGTGCTGTAAATTTCATATTTCTAGTTTAAAATTATACATTTAACTGTAGTTGCTTTATACTTAAGTCCTTCATTAGTAAACCAACCCCCATTATACCAATGAACCTTACTTATTAACCATTTATTGTAGTTATCTTTAAATAAGAAACTGTCTTTTTCATTAAAGTATTCTGTTTCTCTGTATTTTACATTTTTTGTCATATTGTACGTTCTTAGTGGCTGATACGGATGTGCGCCGTCTTGGTATTATTTCCCAATCTACTATAATCAGCCGAATTGTTATAAGTTTTCTTCAAGCCACTCAAGTGGAATAATTCTTTTTTCTTGGTTTTTAATTACTTGTTGTGCCATATCGTATTGAAGTTTACTGAACAAATTTCTGATCTCTTCATAATTCCACTCTTTTGCTTCTTTAGCTGTAATTGTATTATCTTTTGAATTTATTTTTAATTCATTACATTTTAGATATAATGTAGGTTGTTTAGAAAACATTAAATCATCTATGCTATTTTGACAATTTGGACACTTAAAATCATAATTTCCTTTATAGTTAGATATAGAGGTCATTTCAATATTTTCACATTCGACTAAAATATCTTTAATTGTGTTTCCTTTGTTGTATTCTTCGATATATTTTTCAATAAATTGTTGAGATATTTGAGGCAAGTCTAACAAAGTGTTTGTTGCAGCTATAATTTTCTTATATATATAAACATATATCCATAACTTTCTTCTTTTTTAGTGATAGGATTATATAGCTTTGATGAGCCTACAGAATTTGTTTCAACATATTTAAATATCATCCCTGATTTTCTATAATGAGAAAGTATAACCCAATCATCTTTTTCTATTTTATCATCTGAAACAATATATAAGTGTTGTGCAATGTAAGAGTTACTTATTCTTTTACCCCAATAATGTATCTTATTGATACTTGGTACAGGATTTAGATAAATTCCTCTGCCTGTATTTTCTTTAGTTTGCATTACAATTTGTGCTTTCTTAAACTGATTCATATCTTTCTTTTTTAATTATGTAAACTTTCTTATTTATTTGAACTGTTCTTGGCTTTTTAATTTGTTTTCGCGCAAATTCATGTCTGATATAAGCAGCTAAAACACCATAATTATCAAGAGCAAATTTCATAGCTTCCTCTTCTGTTACTCTCTTACTTAGAATGTTTGTAACTGCTGTTATTAAATTCATAGTTTATTCTTTTAGAAGTTTTTCAAGTATCTCTATTTCTGTATCTATTTTATCTCTTGCATAAGTATATTCTGGGCACAATCTATATAAAATGTTACTAAAATCCTTATCTAGATTTTTTCTTTCAGAGATTTTACTTTCTAAAAGCTTTTTAACTTTTTCTTCCATTTTTAAATGTTTTTTACAATAAATAATCTAAGTTGTTTTATTGCTTCATTAAGTAATTTAATATTGTCATATACTCCTAGAAAATTAACTTTAGCTACATCTGTTGGTGTGATTTCATAATGATTTGTAAAACAACCATCTTTAAAAAATCTGCTTTTAGACTCTGATAAACAATAAATATTACTATCTGTTGTTAATGGGATGCTGATTACAAAATCAGGAAGTACTTTTATGATTACACTGGGACGTGGCTTATCCTTTGGAGCTAAAATTCTGATTACATCCCCCTTCTTAAAGAACTCTGGACAATTCTTTGCCTCAGGCTCTTGTTCTATGTCTGTAATCATTTTTCTTACATAGGAACCTAAATACTGGGTTGTAGGTACAATACTATTTATTGTTTCTTGCTTATTCATGATTTACAATTTACCTAACCTACTTTCTTTTATCTCTTTGAAAAATTTCTCGTAAGCTTCTATAGCATCTGATTTTCTCTTGAAGCAAAGAGCGGACGGGGCGTTAGAATTCTCTGATCGAACATTGACGTCGAACAAGCGGAAAGTATCAGAATTCATTACAAAATAACCATAATACTTATATTCATCACTGTTTGACCAATCCAACTCATCACCTTTATTGTAAAAAGCAACTATTAAAACTTCTTTATCATATGCTTTTAAATAACTTGGATTATTTTTATGTCTTTTATTAAATTGTTTTTTAGTTAGTCCATGATAAGCATATACTTCATCCATTGGTGAAGATTTTCTACTTTTTCTTGTTAACTTTTTAAGTTGTGCCATTATAAACTCTGTTCCTTCGATGTTTATTGTCTCTAGTGTATTTTCCATTTTCCTGATATTTCTAAGTTAATTGTTTTAAATCTGTTTAGTTCTTTTTTGAATGTTTGTTCTCCTACTTTATCTTCAAATATTTTCAATTGTCAAGATGCTCATATTGAGGGTTTAAATCTCCAATATAATTTCCCCATTTATGCCATCTCCAACCACCACCTTTACCTTTGTTTTCTATTTCTTGATAAACTGGTGTTAAGTGTATTACATAATTTTTTACAGAATCTTCTATACATCCTTTATAGAATTGTTTAATTTGTTCTGTATTATCTGCCACTCCATATGTATTTTGTAAATCTTTTGGAAATTCATCCACTTTTTCATTAAATTCATCAAAAGAGAAATTAAATCCAAAATTACATTGATAAATACCTATTTCTTGTAATAAAGACGGATCTGATTGAGGGATATATTCTAATTCCATCTTTTTAGATACTTGTTTTCTTCTTTCTATTTCCTTAATATTCGGAGTTAAATTTACTAGCATAATTTCTATTTTTTAATTTTCTTGTAAGCTGAAATAACTGTAACTGATTCTAAACTTTCTGTTAGCTTTTCATCTAGTCTTATATTTACTTGTTCTATAACTTCTTTAAGGTCTTCAATTGTTTCTTTCGGACTCTTATCTAATAATAAAGCTTTAACTATTGCATTGATTCTATCTTCCCGCGTTTTTAATAAAGCTTCTTTTTTCTTTCGCCTTATGTAAAGCTGTGCAGTTCTATATATTTTCAGTTCTTTTAGTTCCATTTTTATAATTTTATTTTTAATTTATCAAATTTTTTACTAGTAAGAACATAATAAGTGTGTAAACCTCTGTTTATCTTTGTATATTCAACATCTAACTTAGCTAATTGTGGTTTAAGTTCCGAACTTCCCGCATAAATTAATAAAGTCTTAGTTGCCTTTACTGCTGGTGAGTCATTTTCTTCGAATGTTATATTATCTATGCTCATAATTGATTGTTTTACCTTTGATTAATTTTACTTTGTCCCAATTAAGACAATAAATTTTGTTATTGATATCTATTGATAGCTGTTTGTATTTTGGTTGCTGTAAAGGACTGTTTATGATCTTTTTTACGCGCCCTTGCATATCTTTTAAGATTGTTTGTTGATTATATGCGCCAATCCATTCGCGATAAACTATAAGTGTTTCCATGTGTTTGTACTTTAAGTTATTATTTTAAAATATTTACTTCGAACCATTTTATTTCGTTTCCCGTATTTTCTAAGTCTCCTTCTATTTGTTCTACAATACGAGTCAACATACTACTTCCATTTCTTAAGTTTTCTATTTCATCTTCATCAAAAATAACTCCTAGTTTTCTAGCTTGAGCTATATAGATTAATTCTGCCTTTATTGGACAGTTACAAACGATTGGATTTTCAAGTATTCCATTCATTGTTACTATAATTACATTTGTTGTTTCCATATTACTATAAAGTTTGGTCTTTCACTATAAAATAAGAATGAACATCATATCTTAGTAATGTTCTATCTAAAAATAAGCCGTCTTGTTCAGTTAAACAGTCATCTTTTTCAATTATGTTTAACCATTTAGTAGATAATTCTTTTTGAGCTTCTTTTTTAGTGCGACAATTTGTGTATAAAACGGCTCTTTGCCCTTCTTTTCGTTTGAATATTTGTACTCTCATTAATTTAATTGAGTTAGTAAATCTATGTTGTAGATCTCTTTCGCTTGGTTTATTAGTTCATATAAAGAAAATGCATATAAATCAAATCCTTGTCCTAATAAACAATAATAGTTTTCCATTTCGTTATAATAAATCATTTTATACTTGTTTTTCGCCAAAAATTACTAATTCAATGCATTCTTGACAGCAATTAGTTCTCAATGCCCGTTTTTCTATTTCTCTTTGTCTGTTATTTTCGCCGAATAAAAAAGCTAAATAAAGCAAAGAACAGAATAATATAATTAGTGTAATAATTGATGCAATAGTGTCTTTCATGATTTTTTATTTAGAAGTTCCTTTATTTCAAATATCTTATTTTCTAGCTTAGTTTGATTTACTAAATTGTCAATTTTCCAGTAAGATAATAAACCGCTTATTATAAAGTGCTCTTGACTACTTAACTCTAAACCAAGAAGTAATATATAACATACTCCCCAACATGGTATAAATATAATCACATTAAATACATTTTCAAAACTTAATAAGTTTTTCATTTCGTAGCATTTACATAAATTAATAATGTTATAATGAGTATTACTGATATTAATACTAATATTTGTTTATAGTCTTTTGTTTTCATTTTCTAATATTTTAAAGATGCGTCTGAACGTGTGTACAAGTATGAACCATTATTACGCTCTCTTTCTCTATTACTTCTAACAGGTATAAAGTTTGCTTTGTCAAATAATGTATTTGGTATTATTTTAGAATCTACTTTAATTACTAAACTTTTAATATGTTCATAGTCTTCATATATCAGACTTTTTAAAGTGTCCAAATCTTCACATTTATATGTGTCTTTTATGTCATAAAATATCCCTATTGCGCCTGATTGTCTTCCATGAAAAGAAATACTATATTTTATCATTGTTTTGTCCATTTATGATTAATTCTGCTATACTTATATTTTTCTCCTGTTGTGTGATTTATCACTTCAGAGTGATTTTTATCAAACTTAATAAATTCTAAGTCGGCTTGTTCTCCTTCTAAATTATCCTTGTTATCTCTAATTGGTACATAGTGAAAGTAAGGGTAATGCTTACAACCTGCGCAGCCTCCACACTTTGTAAGGTCTATATATTCTTTTCTTATTTGCATTATTTCAAAGGTTTAAAAGTTGTAGAAAGAATAATATAACTGTCTTTACCTTCGGCTTGTCCTACTAATTCGAATCCATTATTTTCTAACCAATTTTGAGCCATTTCATAGGTCTGATTGTATGTATAATCAAAAGATATAATCTTAGATTGTTTAAATCTGTGTGATTTTATTCTTACTCTTGCCCCTCTTTGTTCATTTGGGGAAACAAAAGTTACTTCCAATGCGTGTAAGTTATTTAAAGTTTTCATAATTTAATTTTTAAAAAGATAATTATATATTAATTCCCAAATACAATTTTATAGTATTCAAATATTTCTTGGTTATCTGCTGCATATTGTGCTACTTCTTCTGACTTGAAGCAAAGAGCGGACGGGGCGTTAGAACACTCCGACCGATCACCGACGCCGTTCAAGCGGAAAGTGTTTAAATAAAACCAAGGATAATAATAAGTTTCTCCTTCTTTTCTAACCCAACTATTATTTAAATATTTAGTAATTGTTACTAATTTTTGATACACTAATAGTTTATCATCATCTTCTAAGAAATCTAGTTTTTTAAGTTTAATAACTTCTTTATCTGTTTCACCTAGATTTTGAATTGCTTTTTCTAGTTCTGTAGTTGTTTTAAATAGTGAAGGAAATTCTTTTTGAAGTTTTTCTTTTATTTCTTGATTACCTAAATTGTAAATTTCTGTTATTGTTTTTTCTGTTGTTTTCATGTTTTATTTTTTGTAAATGTAGTTAAATTATTTTGTTTTTGCGCGAAAAAAGATTAAATAGTAAAACAGTTTTGTAACTCTCCATCCTCTAAAAGACATTGACCTACAGAAGTAGTGCATTTTATTATTAAATCATTGTCAAAATCTAGTTTAATAATGTAAAGTAAATTACTCCAGTAAACTGTGATGCCATTTTGTATTGCGTTTAAAATATCTTGCTTTTTCATTTTTATGTTTGTTTTTATTTTCAGCAGGGAGGTTTAAATATAACATCTATATTCTATTTCAACTTTTTCTAAACCCCATATAACTAAATGTAAAGTTGCATTATTGATGTCTGAGAAATTAAAGTATTCTTCAATCACTGTTTTTAAGTAGTCAATAGGACAATTATTACCTGTAATTTTAAATATATGTGTTCCTGTATAATCTGCTCTGTGTACTTCGATAAGTTTGTTTATATTGTCTTCCATCTTTTTATATTTTTAATGTCTTAAATCGTTTGTTTTTATGCTTAAATACTGTTTTGCTACTTTTTGTTAGTTGTAATTGTTTTTGGCGCGGAAAATAATAGATAAATCAAAGGTTACTATCTAAAACAAACTTTCTTAATACAATACACTCACTATAAGTAATAAGTTTCAAGTCAAACATATTCCTAATAGGATCTTTCGAGTTACCACTTTCGTTAGGAAATTTTTTCAAAATCTTTTTTAATTCCTCTAATGTTTTCATATTGTATCAATTAACTGTTTAATTTCCTCTTTAGCTGTTTGCTGTTCTTGTTCCGTGTAATTTATAAAGGTTCTGTCTATTTCATCAATAGATTTCTGTAAATAATCTTTGTTTTCTAAAACTTCTTGCGGATAATTCCAAAGTTCGCAAAGTATTTTAAAGGTTGATATAGATAGTTGCATAGTGTTAATATTTAAAGGTTGATTAACTTAACTGTATCATACTTAGAAATTATTCCTAATGTTACTAATTGCTTACAAATATACTCTTCAGTATTTACTGAATTTTCAACATCTAAGTAATTTTTAATCGTGGTCATTTTATTATCTTGTATTTCGTAAATATTAATGTATTTCCAACCGTTTGTTTCTTCTACATTATCATATTGTAGTAATTGCTTTTCTACTGTATAATAAATTGTTTTCATAATATTTTTCTGTTTTTAATTGTGTTAATTCGGCGGTAAAAAGAAATTAAGAAAGAGTTTCTATAAAACTATCAACCTTACTTTGTAAAGAATCGAGCTCTTTCGTTACTTCACTTAATCTCTTTTGGTAATTAGTCAAAGCCATTATAAAGGCTTCTTGTTCTGTTTTAGCTCTCATTGCTATATTTTGCCCTCTAATCTTATCATATAACCAATAATCTTCTTTATTAGCTTCCTTAGTTAAAGATAGTGTTTCATTTTTAAAAATGGTAATATGTGCCATAATATTATGTTTTATAGTTGTTGTGTGAGTTTAAAACTGATAATTTGCATATAAATAGTAATTTTCGGCAAAAAAAGTTTAAAAAGCAAACTCTACAGTATCTAATACCATTAAAAGAGTATCATAATAATTAACCTTTATATTCTCTCTTATTTCAACGGATTCTACTATATAATGTTTAACAGTAAAACCTGCATTTAAACCTATTTCTATTACTTCTTTAATGTTAGTCATTGTTTTATAATTTAGTGCCTTAAATAGGCTGTTATTAGTATTAAATCAATTGCAGTGGGTTAATGTGTTTATAATTTCCGCGAAAGAAAAACTGAAAAAAGAATTATAATTGACAAACAAAAGTAATATAATCTAATAATTCTACAGTTAAGGCTTCATCTCTTATATAAGTCATATCCCAATCATGTTGAGGATTATAAGAATACTCTAAAGTAATAGTAGAACCATTTAATAAAAAACGATCTAATCTTAAATCTTTCTCATCTATATTAATAGATAGGTATGCAAATAGTAATTCGTGTGTTGTTTTCATATTGTTTTTATTAGTTACCATTCGCTATTGCTCATAACCATACTTTAAATGTATTCAGGTAAAATTTACTAATTTTCCAGAAATTTGCAGTTTATTTTACAGTATAAGTGTAATTTAATAGTTTATTTTTCTGTTTAAAAAGGTTGTTGGGGGTTGTACACCTATTAAGACCAACGTTAATAATTGTTAAAATATTAGATTGTTATTTAAAACGCTTCACAAGATGTTGAAAAATGGTAAACAAAAACAACTAATTACTAACAGATTAAAAGGGTATTAGGGGTTTGTCCTTACTTAATGTTCCACGTGGAACTATTTATAAAAGAATGTTCGTTCACTTATGATTTAGGGTCTAGATTCTTATATAAGTCATTCCAATACTTATGTTTCTCAGGGGATTCATCCCATACAAAAGCTAATGTAAGAGCTATTAATATATTTTTAACCTTTCTATCTTCATAACCTTTATCTAGGTTGTTTAAAGCTTGTGTTCTATATGGTTCTTGTAATTCGTTTAGGTAATCTTTAATTGTTTTCATAATATTTTTCTGTTTTTAATTTCTTTTTGCGCCGATTTAGTAAGCTTTTATCTCGTTAAAGCAAGAATTTTATATCTTTACCTCTACTTTGATTAGCTATTTCTATTGTTTTACTCACTATGTACCCTTTAATAACTTTATCTTTACCCTTATTATCAGGATTATTAAAGAACTTTGTTATAGTTGAGTAGTGTATATCTAATTTATCTGCTATTTTGTTTGCTCCTCTACTATAGAAGACTTGATTTGTATCTATTTTGCGTGCTATATATCCCATTTATAAGGCTTTTTATTCGTTAAACAAAGAATTTAGCGCAAATATAAGGATGTTATTTGATTTATCCTAATAATCTCTTTCGCTTCTTTCCTGCGCCCTTAAAGATTCTTGATAATCAATGGCTTCATTGAGTGTAAGGAATATTCTCTTAAGGTTTCTACTATTTTTGCTATGCTCTTTAAGTAAACATACTGTTGATAGAAAGTGTTCACTTAAAAATACATGATTGTCTTCAGGCTTATCTTTATGATCTGTGTGTATTCCTATGTATTGATATTTACCAATTCCATAAGAACCTGTATTTATTACTACATATACAATATCTTTATTGTTTAGTGTGTTTAACTGTTCTATTGTCATAGCTGTTGGAATTAGTTTGTTTTTAAATCTTTTTTCCGCCACAAATACCAATACAATCTAAGTTTAGCCTTGTAACGAGTATCAATGTAGATAACACCATTGAGCTTTATACTCCATTTAAAGGCTGTATCTTCGCTATTGGTAAATGAATAACAGTTTTTACCATTCTTATTATATATTACTGTATATTGTTTTGGTAGTTCCATAATTAAGCTGTTTTTAATTCTTTTCTGCGGATTACTCTAGTTGCATAGCCTGTTAACTGGTATTCTTTTAAATCGTGCCTTACAAGCGATATTTTACGTTTACTTACTCCATTAACTTTTGGGTATTCGTAGAACTCTTTTGGCTCTCCTTGTGAGTTAGTTTCGTATTCGCTTACATCTTCCCAACCTTGACCGTAGTTTTGTTGTATTACTTTTGTATAGTTGTATTTAGTTATCATTTTCTTTCTGTTTTATTTGTTTTCCGCCAATTTTCGCTGTCTTTTCTTTCTTAATAAATCCATTCCATGTCGAGAGAGTTTATACTTTCCCTCATTATTTATAGTGAATTTTCCGTACATCCCGCCAACTCTTAAAATAGTGAATGAATTACACAGATTTTTTAAGCGCATACCATTCCATTTATTATTCCAAAACCTTTGTTTTAATGGTTCATAACTGCTTGACTTACGATTATACGATAATATAACAGGCATAACAGTTATCTTTACATACTCAGGCTTTTTATCTTGCCTTGAAACTTGCTTTTCAAAACCTTTATGTAGTTTAGACTTATGTATATCATTCATTTTCATAACCTTTCTACTTTAGTTTTTCTTTTCCGCCGATTTCATTAACTCTAAAATATCCTTTTCAGTATCTTTTATGTTATAAGATTGAAATACTATTCCTCCACCATATTGCTTATTGTGGAACTTCTTACCTCCAATTGTTTTAGCTCTTTTTAAAGCGATTTCGTAGTTAGGTTTATCCTCTGAACTAAGTAAATTAAAGAAATGGCAAACGTAACGAGGATTACCGTTTGTATCGTTGTTTACTCTAGTGAAATCTATTAGTGTGCTCATGATATTTTATTTTTTAAGTTTATTTTCCGCCAAAAAAGATTAAGATAAAAATTGTAAATACTCAATAACTTCCTGTTCAGTATCAAAATTTTCTTCCTCTGTAGTTTCAGTATTATATACTATTAACCCTGTCCCGTAAATCTCTACTCTAAGATTATCTAAATTTCTAAGTAACTCCTGTATTTTTTTCATGATAGTTTATTTTTAATAACGACAAATATTCTTTTGATTACCAAATAAGTAAGTTGATACTCCATTATAGACTTGTATTAAGTCTTGGTTAACTGTTATTAGTAAACCTATGATTAAGATTGTGCTCATTTTTTCTGTTTTTTAGTTTGTTTTGCGGAAATTAATCCCCTTGTGAAATTCTTTTACGTAAATCTGCTATAACTTGATTTAATTCGTAACACCTTTCTGTTAGAACTTTATTACTTAATAAAATCCAATCTCCTTGAGGGCTAATTTTATAATAAGTCTTTCCATTAATTACTGATTCTTTATAATACATGTCTTTATATTTTAGATGTTATTAATTCAATTAAAGCTAAACTAAAAATAGCTACTAAGATTATAATAGCTATTGTGATGTTTAGATATATTATTGCTTCAAAGTGTTTCAGTTTTTTCATTGCTTTTTAGTTTTTGTTTGCGGAAATTTTAGCTCAATATAAGTAAAGAAATATTGTCTATTTCTTCTATACTATAGTCTTTATAATCCCACTCTAAAAGATGTTTGTTAGAGTTAGTTTTATTAACTAAATTAAATAGTTGCTCCATTGCTGTTTCTTTATTCAGACTTTTTATAAATATTTGCATAATAAATAAGTTTTAAATTAAATGTTTCTTTTTAAATTTTGTTCCCGCCCTCAATTCGATTGTAACACCATGATATGTAGAACGGGATTTAATATATTTCTTTTCCCGCATTTCGCCGACAAAAAAGAATTAAAACAGACTTTTAAATTAAGTCCAATATAATAATCCTTACTAAATAAGGTATAATGTAATATATGTTTTAGCGTGTACCTTTGTTCGCACCCTTCAATCACTTTCTAAATTAATAGTAGTTTTATGTGATACTTGTAACACCGCCTTTCATTATGTCAAAGAATTCGCTTCATTTTGATTATCCCATTGGTACTAATTTGGGCAAAACTACAACTAAGAAAGAGTGTTATTATTTTGATCTCTTTCACTTGGTAAAGATAATTTAAAACTTTTTAAAAATAAATTTGTTTTATAACTTTCTTTTACTTATAAGAACTTAAACTTAGTGATTAGAGTAAAACTTTAACCCCTTTTGCTTACATCAAAGGTATGACGATATTTAATATAAAATACAGTAAATAAATTTTTTTATATGAAAAGATTTTCGTATTACGTGTGCGTGTTCCTATATTAATAACTGTTTAGTTCTTTATTTCGCGCAAAAACAAAACGGCAATTAAATTACAATCTATATCAATAGAATAATATACTAAAATTGCGGGAAAAAGAAAAGACAGAAATAAAACATTTAAACAAACAGATAATAATATACCTAACAACATTATACACACATAGAACTAAACTAAAATAAAAACTTCAAAATCTAGTTTCAAAAAATAGGCTCTGTAAGAAACTTAAAATGTTTTTGAGTAGGAAAGGCGGGTGCCAGGGAGAAACGCCAGCCAGTGATACGTCAATCTATGGAGGTCATACATGGGTGTAGTCTGTAAACAACTTTTTGAATAATTAAAAACCCACACCAAAATTTTAAAAATATAAGATCCGTGCATCCTACCTTTTTATATTTAACCTCACTGCATTATAAAAATAAGGTCACAAAAAATCCCCTAACTCAAAATCTCATTTTTATTTGAGAATGAAGTAGGGGGTATCTTTTTAAAGTGATGTTGTTATATAAATCTATGGGGTGTACTTATTTGTTTAGATTAGGTTGCGTATAAATGCTATATCAGCATCCCTTTCCTTATAATTAGTGTATGATTTACTTAAAGCTATAACCTCTCCTTTTTCATTTTCTATCTCAAACCAATATTTTGGGTTTGTTGTTCTAGCTCTACTTACTTTTCTTTTTATCATTTCTGTTCTTATCTTATTTACTTGTTCTCTTATATAACTAGAATCTTCTTTAATTGTCTCTGAGTTTAGTAGTGGTATGTAAGGTAGTTGTATTTTCATTTTTAGTTCCTTTTTCCGCGAAATTAATTAAATTCTTCATTAAACAATTCACTGTCATCTCTGTCACACCAACATCTTGAACAGAACCGCTCTTTTGAATAGGTATCTGCGTCACATTCTGAACAATAATCAATGCTGTTAAATGTGTTTACTTTTTGTGGATCAAATTTGTAATGACTGCATGAATGTTTTCGGTGTACATCTCTTTCTTTTGGATATAAATTACATACAAAAATAGTATTTTCAGAACTCCTGTCATTTTTATTTTCATATATGACCTCACCTTTTTCATTATATACATAGAATGGCGGTTTCAATGTGGCATATTTACAAGATGAACAACTTATTTTTAATTCCATTTTTCGCCGAAATTTTATAATATTAGATATCTATTTCCAGGGACATACATCACTTTACACCAATGTGGATTTTTTGCTAACTTTAAACACTCTTTCACTCCTTTTATTTCGTCTGATGTTAAGTCTTTATATTTAACTTCTGTCCATCCATAACCTTGATATGTATTATGAGCTTCTTTTATATGTGCTTTATTTATCATATATTTTTAGATATTAGTAAAGGCTGTCCACAATTTTCAACCAATTGCTTCATTAAATCAAACTGTTCTTTATTTTCTTTAGCTAATCGAGTCATCACCATTTCCAAAACTTTGTACACATCTTCTCCTTGTTGTAATACTGTAATAGCATGGAGTACAATTGGATTAAGTAATATCTCACTTTTATTAAAATCTTCTGAAAAATTTAATAAAGTATTCTGTCTTTGTTTTATATAATCTTGTTTTGTTTGTGTATCACTCCAAGGATGGTTTGTTCCTGGAAAAGTCTTACTGTAATAATTTTGGTCTAAATTGTCTAATCCCATTTTGTTTATTTTTTAATTGTTGTTATTTATTTTTAGCGGAAATAATTAATCATT
>Ga0173478_10000020_pt1 | contig 21699 bp, 37 predicted proteins | sample NitcycUS014104B1_FD_122623 | JGI IMG/M metagenome (GOLD analysis project Ga0173478, IMG submission 122623) | Soil microbial communities from Arlington Agricultural Research Station in Wisconsin, USA - Nitrogen cycling UWRJ-S014-104B-1 (version... | ecosystem: Environmental > Terrestrial > Soil... | reverse complement strand
TACATGATTTATATAATGACGATTTGGTTCCTTTCTATGAACCTTGTTTAGAGTTTAATAAAGCAAAAGTAGATGATTATTGGGATAATTCAGAGTTTTTATTAAAGTATTTTCGCGGATTAAAGAAAAATAAAAAATCAAGTATTGAAGATTTAGAAAGTTTTTGTAAACAAAATAATTTCAATTATCAAAATACATTAAGAGATTTGTTAGAGATTTATAAAACAAGTAAAAAATTAAAATTTTGGCAAAAGAAATAAAAAACACACCACTCTCCTATTACCTAATAATGATAGGGTACAGATTAAATGATTTTAGTTACAATCCCGTAGCTATTATGACCAATGTAGATTATTTTGAAGAATGTTATAGAAATGATGTTGGAGTTTATCCAGCTTTAGAGTCATTTAGTGAATATTTAGATAAAGTGGTATGAGTGATTATATGTCCTTAAAGTTCCAATGGTACACTCGTGGAATTAAAACAATAAAAGCAGGCGGATTTATAACTTTAAAGCAGTTAATAGACAGCATAATCTCTCCTAAGCCTGAAATGATTTTAGCTTTCGATGAAATTAAAAAAGCAGGTCAAGCAGGAGATAAAGCTGAGAAAGATAGGTTAAAATCTGAAAAATTATTTTTTACTACTCCTTCTGCCATTTTTGATCCTATCAGAAATTATGACTCAATCCAATCCTTCCTCCCTTTGGGTATTTTTGAATATGATGATATTTCGCACGCAACAGAATTAAGAGATTACATTTTTGATAAAAGAAAAGACTGTATTTTTGCCTTTTGCTCGCCATCTTTTACAGGTGTCAAATTCATATTTCTTTTTGGGGAAACTCCAACTAGTATTCAACATTATAAAGAGCTTTGGTTTGGTATTGCTCATGATTTAGATAAATTTAAAAATTTAGACCTGAGCAATGAACGTTGCACTCAACCATTGTACAACAGCTATGACCCAAATGCCAAGTTTAGATTAGATGCTATAGGTGTTTCAGTTAGAGGGTATAAAACAACTGCATTTATTCCTTTTGAGAGTAGTGAAGTTGAGTTACCTGATGAAGTTAATCCCGAAGATGTTGAAAATTGCTTTAATCTAATTGGACATCTGATAGATCGTATAGTTGACCAGGGACATAATCAAGTTGTTTCTACTGCATTTACTGCGTCTGGACTTTGTGCTTTTTACGGAATTTCTCAAGATGAGATGTGGGATTTACTAGAAGAGAAAATAAGAGATAATGCTTATTTAAATAAGGGAACAGATAATTATTTAAAGACTGCCAAGACGTTATTTAACAAGGGGTTAAATTTTCCAACTGCCCTAAAACCAAAAAATAATGACTAATCAAGAAAAACTATTAAGTTTGCTCAATCCAAAAGACTATGTTTCTAAAATAAAACTTTATTGTAAAGACTGTAAAACAGAAAATTTAGTGCAAAAAATTGATAAAGAAAGTAAAGAACATACTAAAAGAATTAAAATTGAAATCCTATGAAAGAAAAACTATTAAATGTAATTGTAGATGTAGCTCTAATAGCAGGAATTGTTTATCTAGCTTCTCAAGGTAAAGATGGGTGGGGCTGGTTGGTGGTTTGTTTTATACTTAAAAATGGATAGGCATGAAAGAAAACGAAATACATAAACTACTATTAAGTTATGGATTGTTAGCTATGTTAACTGTTCTTAAGGAGTTAGAGAATAATGAAGATTATGATAAATGTATTTCTATTAGAGATGCTGTTAATAGTTTTAAAAGTCGTTATTCTTTTGTTTTTAGCCGCGAAAAAGGGTTAGAAACAGAAGAGGATTATATCAACTACTTTGAAGACTTAAAGAAAGGTTGTGGAAAAATAGCTAAAAATAATTTACAATATTACGTAGAAGATATACTAGACAAAATAGATGGTAAACTTATACAACAGCATGCTAAAGATCATCTTTATATGGTATCTGAGGACGAATCCGTAGAAAGTAGATTAAGTGATTTTAGTGAGCATGACATAGTATCATATTTAAAAGAGGAAGATTTTAATTTTATCACTGAAGTTGACGAAGATGATATGATAGACTATCTTGAATCTGAGGGTTATATTATCACAGATAGTGACGAAATGGAATCTAATGGTCTTGATTATATAGACACAGTAAGGCTAGAAGAAATCACATCTAAGTTTATTAATGGGAATTGGGCAGAAAAAGAAGAAATATACAGTAAATTGATAAATATATGAAAATAGCTTACAAAGATTTAACACCAAAAGATGTAGAGTACATTAAACATGTATATTATCAAGAGATGTTACATAAAGAAAAAACAGACATTCTATCCAAGAAATTTGGAATAGGGGAACGTACTGTTAGAGATTGGTGGCAAAGATTGGACTTAATTAAGTTAAGAACAGATTTACCCTCTCAGCTTCAAAAAGCACAGGACAGAAATTTAAATAAAAATACTAAAATTCTCCTTGTAACATCAGCACAAAATAAAACAGCAATAAATAAAGATTTTCTAAATAACCTAATTGCTTATAAAGATTGGATTACAAATGAATTAGGAAAAGAAACAGAAATTGTTGTGATTCCTGCAAGATATAGAAACCCCACAAATAATATTGAAGATGAGAAAACTAAATCAGAGGATTGGTGGGATGATGCCATTGATAACTACCTATTTTATGGAAAAGTTAATTTTGGTGATACGTTAATTAGTTGTGACTCTCATATATCACCCACAGCTAAAGACCCAACTAGCGGATATGAAATTCTAGCAGAAAATAATCATGTTGTTCTAGGACACAGTAAAAATCACTTTAAAACTTTACCTAGATTTAGAGGAGATTCTTTAAGAGTTGTAGCTTCTACAGGTTACTTATCATCTAAGAACTATTCAAAAAGTAAAGCTGGTGAAAGTGGCAGTATGTTACATTCTTATGGTTTTATAGTGGTAGAAATGAAAGATAAACATATTTGCCACATCCCTAGAAATGTAAAAGTAAAAAGTGATGGCTCTTTTATTGATATAATATATTCTGTAAATAATAAAGCTGTTTCTAGAATTAAAAAATCATTAGGTTTTATTTGGGGGGATATTCACGCCGAACAGATAGATAGAGATTTTTTAAATGTGACTAAAGACTTAGTTTCTAAATTAAACCCTGAAAAGAGCGTTCTACATGATGTTTATGATGGAAGTGTCACTAATCCACATGAAGGTAAAGATATGTTCTTAAAACGCTTGAAAATCACTGAGGGAAAACATTTAATCGAAAATGAAGTAACAGAGTGTTTAGACTTAATTGACGAAATAAAAGGTTGCTGTGGTGAAATCTATATTTCGGAATCAAATCACGATAATTTTCTGCAAAGATTTATTGATAGCGAAAATTGGAAAAGAGATTTACACAATTCTCCTGCATATTTAAAGTACGCATATATACAACAAACTGTTGATTTACGAGAATATGGTAATATCTTAGGCTACTTGATTTATGAAAGATTCGGCACAGATGTGAAATATATGAAAATGGGAGATTCACTGTATATTGGTGATTATCAGTGTAGTAGCCACGGAGATTTTTCAAGCAATGGAGCACGTGGAGCAACTAGAGGTTTTAGTAGACTTAATTTAAAACTAATTCATGCGCATTCTCATAGTCCAATGTTACATAATAATGTCACTTGTGTTGGTACAACATGTAAGATTCATCAATGGTATAACAGAAAAGGGCTTTCTTCTTGGGCGTATGCTCACTCAGTTGTTCATGAAAACGAGAAGAATCAGTTATTAGTGTTTAATGATGATTACTCTTTAACAAGTTTGATTTAAACTTCTCTTCCTCTCTATCTATTAATGGTGGAGAGGATTTTTTCTGTTTTTATTCTTTTTTCGCGGAAATTAGTTGCACATATCAAAATAAGTAGTATATTTGTCAAATAAAACTTAAAATATGAAAGAAACAAAAAAGATTAAAATGTACTTTAAAGGTGATTCTGGAATAAAAGAGCCTGTTGATATGGATGGAAATACAATCAAAGAAGGCGATTTATTAACTCGGGATTATGGTGATAACGAAAAGTATGATATTAAAACACAAGATCATTATCCTACTGAAGCATTTTATATTGTAAAATTAAATGAAAGAGGCGGTTATTTTGCTAATTCAATAAAACCTTATGAAACTTTTTTAGGAGAGGATAAATATTTTTTTCTACATGACTTTAGATTTGAGCATTGTAAACTAATCTTATCTTAAATATGAATAGACAAGATTATTGCAAAAATGGAAATCACTTACCTGAGTTTTTAAAAGACTTTCACGACCAAAAAGAAATATTTAAAATACTACAACAATGGGCAGATGGTCAAAATAAATTCAATGATCTTCCCAATTCTTGGGTTGATAACCAAATATTTACTATTGATTATTTTTTATGGTGCATGGCTTTACATGGTTATAAGCTTCAAAAAATAACTGCAAAAGATGTTGAATTTTTAGATATTTATAAAATAAAAGAAAACTTAATTTAAAATTATGAAAAAACAAGAAACAAAAAATTACTTTCAAGATATAGACTCAACACATTGTCAACCACTAGAAGGTTTTATTAATGATGCAAAGTTTGAAGGGCTAAAAGAAATCACTTTACTCGAAGCAATTCCAGATAATGGGAGTTCTGAGTTTATTTGGTGTTCTCAACTTGGAGAATGTGTAGAAAGACAAGATTGTAAAAAATCTCTATGCTCTTACTATGAATCTAAAAGTGGTCGTGGTGTTTGTAGTAATAGAGGACAGTTATATTTTCATGGGGATGAAGTTAAATTTGAAATCATTTAACTTTAGCTTATGGAAAAAGCAACACTACAGTTAACTGAGATTTGGAAAGAGATTATTGGCTACGAGGAGTATTACCAAATAAGTAATCAAGGGAATATTAAATCTAAAGATCGTGTTATTTATAGTAAAAACGGTATTCGATTAAGATTGAATAAAAGTAAATCTCTCAGTTTAAGGGTAGGAGTTTATAAGATGATTGGACTAAATAAAAACATGACCCAGACAACATTTTTAGTTCATAGGCTAGTTGCAATTCACTTTGTCCTGAATCCTGAAAATAAATCAGATGTGAATCATTTAGATGGTGATAAGTACAATAATAATGACTGGAATTTAGAATGGAGTACTCCTGGAGAAAATCAAAAACACGCCTACAGAACAGGTTTAAAAAAGCCTACTTGGAAAGATAAAAAACTATCTGATGAAACAAGAAAAAGAATGTCTGAATCTAAGAAAGGTAAAGATACATGGAACAAAGGCATTAGACAAAAAGAGCCAACACATGGTAAAATGTATGAGTATAATTTAGGCTGTAGATGTGATTTATGTAAGCAAGCTAATACAGAATATTGTAGAAATAAAAGGAACAAATATAATTTAGAGTTAACCAAAATCGGATTATGACATACAAAGAAGAGTTAATAGAGAAATTACATGATTGGATAAACAATCTAGATGAGGAAGCTCTTGAACAATCAATACATGAATAATTATGATAGAGACATTTAAAATATGGTTTAAGGCGACATTTTTAGATTACTGGTATTGGGCAGTGGAATACAGAAATGGTAAAAAGACTAGATTACTTTCTTACACTGAAGCAAAAAGTTTAAAAGATGTATTTGGAGGTAAATTGTTTATTGACTATCAATATGTAAAAGAGAAATTATGAAACGACTAAAACAAGGAGATGTAATTATTGCTCCAAAGAAAATAAATAGAAACTTCACTCCTGGTAAAGAGTATTTAATACACACCATTGAATATTTTGAAGATGAGTATTCTTTTGAAGTTATGGATAATCATGGTAATATTGGATGGTTTTATGTGTCTGAGAATATTACTAATAAGAATAAGATATGGATAGCTAGAAAAGAACCTGTTGAAATTATGTTGTTTAGGTATTTTAGATACTTATGTTTTTCTGTTGTTTTATTCTTTTTGGCGATTTTGACACATAATCTTATTAAAGATTTATTTAAATAGATATGAATTACAGATTGCTATTGTCAGAAATGTTAATTGACTACACTGAAAGGATGAGTCAAGAAGAAAGTTCAGAAAGGCGTGCAGTATATAAAGAGATTAGAAGAGATCTTATACTAGCTTTAGATATAGAGCCAAATGAAATTGGTCTTATTCAAAATGTAAATAATATTTTAAATCAATAAATATAAAATTATGAAAGAAAAATTAGAAGATTTAATAGATTTAGGTATGTCCTATTTAGATGCTAAAATGTTTATTAAGAGTATATATTTTGAAGGGTGTGATGATGCTATAGGAGTTAACAAGCCTTTTGATGAAGAAATAGAAAGAACATTTGAAGGTAAATTATTATGAGAAAATTAAAACTTACCACAATGGCTATATTGCTTTTGTGGTTTTTTGCTTCATGCGAAAAAGAGGGATATAACAAAGTACCATTAGATCCCAACATAAAAATAACTAATTTAACAAACAAACCCTATATAGATACTTTAACTAACATAGGACTACAAGAATTAAAACAAAGTAATGTATTTATTATAATAAAACCTTTAGTTATAACTAGTGTTGAAGATTTAGATCTGAGAGGTTATATTGAAGGAGAAGGAAATACATTCACTATTTATGTTGAAGACAATGTAAGAAGTGAGTATCCTCTTTTAATTTCCCATGAAATAATTCATTTAGTTCAGAATACTTCAGGAAGATTAATTATATTTAAAGAAGGTGTCTTATTTGATAATGTTTTATATTCCCACAATACACCATATGTGTATAGACCTTGGGAACAGGAAGCATTTTACCTAGATGATTTTCTAGAAGCCAGAATAATGAAAAAACTAAAGCCCCTTGAGCACTAAATGTGTTCTTGGGACTTTTTTGTGTTTATAATATATTCTATACTGTAATCTTGAGGATCAAATTCACAAACTCCTTTACCATAGTTTTTATAACATATCTCATAAAAATTACTGTAGTGATAATACTCTCCTTCAAACTTATAGTTTAGCTTTGGTGCCTTACCTCTTACGTTTTCACCTTTAATTGTAGCTTCTATGTCACTTCCTGGTAAAGAATCGATAAATATTTTAGATGTTACTGTCTTGTGCCACTCGATTAATCTCCTTATTCTTGTATAAATTTCTACAGTGATGTATTCTACCATATTCATACCAACCCATATTTTAATAAAAACTGAAAATGCAATAAATCTAATTCTCTGTCTGTTCTTATTTCCAGATCTTTTAAGTTCATAAATCCCACTACTTTTGGTGCTCTTGAAGTATTTATTACACCTATCTTCTTTGGTACAGGTTTATTTAAAGATGCTTCTGAGGTTCCTACATGATAGAAATTACATTGAGTGCATTTATATACTACTCTTCTACTGTAAGCGCATTCTTGTTCGTTTATTCTATCTGCATCTTTTTGAGCGTCTGAAAAGTTGTTGTATTTCTTTTTGTTTCTTAGAATTGCTTTTCCGCCCTTATTTACGTGATTTATTGTTTTACATTCCATGTCTTTTATTTAATTACTTTTATTGAGCTCATTAAATTTTATTATTGCGTCTATAACATCTTCTTTCCAGTATAATAAATAAGGATTATCAATGTCTGGCTTAGATGCATAGTTTTCTTCTAAGAACATTTCAACCATATGTCTATCAAATTGTTCATCTAAAATTTTGCTTTCTTCTACGTTCATGTTTATTCTGTTTCATATTCTAGTAATTTTGTTCCTACTAAATACCATTTACCTGTTTCCTTCATAATATTCAATTTTAATTACACCTATTTTTATTAATTGTTCCAGCTCTTCATATGTTTTACACTCATAGTAATCTTTATAACCTAATGTGTATTTTAAAGAACCTATTAAAGCGTTCTTAGCTTCTCCTGACTTATTCCATACAAATTTTCCTGAGTTCATTACAAGTAACTCTTTGTTGAAATATACTCTATATCCTGATTTTGAACTTATTTCTAGTTCTTTTAATTGTCTTACTATTTCATTTCTCACAGCTTATCAAATTTTTCTTGGTTTATTTCTTTTAATACAGTTAAGGCTTCATCGCATTTATTTAGAACTTCTTTTAGGTCTGTATCGTCTGATTTTCGATACTCCTGTGCTACTCTAGAACTTAACACCTCTATTTTATCTATCTGTTCTAATATGTTTGTAGCTCTATTATAGTCTTCTTTTGTCATATTTTAAAAATCTTGTAATAATTCTCTAGCTCCATCTGACATAATTAATGATACACATTTAGTGCAAATATGTTTATCACACTCATCTACTTTACTTTTATCTAATACATACCTTTGTGGTGATATGTCACTTTTAAAGTATAACGCAATCATGTTTTCCTTTGGTGATTGTTCAGTGCACAAATTACACTGGTAAGTTACTTTTTTCATACTTTTATAATTTTAATTGGAATATTCTTTTTTCGCGCCAAATCTATTGAACTCTTTGTGCCTTTTGATTTGCCATCCCACCAAGCCGCAAGCATATCACTGTCTTCTATAATCAATTTATTTCTAATAAAACCTGCTGCTTTACCATGTTTATCCCAATCAGGTAAGTGCTCAATTATTTGGTAATTCCCTTCTTTACAAAATCTGGAAATAAGTGCATCTCCGCCACTAGGGCAACCTCCTGAAACAAATACTATCTCTTCCCTTATGTTGGATATTAAAAACAGAAGTTTTTCTTTAAACTCTTCATAGTTATTATATCCCCGTGATCCTATAACTCCTATTTTTGGCATATCTTATTCCTTATCTTTACACAATAATCATATAATTCAGCTTTTTCAAATGCTGCTTTTCTATATTCTAAAATCTCTCTAAGAGGATTCTCGAAATATGAATAATCTGTGTTTGCAATCTCTTGAGCTATTATGTATCTTTTATCTATCATATTTATTGTTTATCATAAGCTTTTAGTTTTAAATCATCCAAATAACATGTTCTCCATTTTACATCAGCTTCAACTTCTTTTATTATCTCAGGCACTATATAGTCTATCTCTTCTTGTGTTAACTTTCTTCCTTTATCAGGATGTCCTAAATACCATTCATTTGTGCCTCCTCTCATTCTAGAATCAAGGCAGATTTCCTTAGCATTTATATCTTTAAAATAACTGCAAAGCCATCTTAATTTAAAACTTTTTGTTCCTCCATCTCTATAGGTTGTATATTCCATAATTTAATTTTTAAAATAATTTACTTTGTATTTCTTTAATACACCAAATCTTCGCTTCTAAGGCTTTAATTTTATCTTCATTGAGAGTTTTACCTAATTTAGGAGTTTGTTCTTCTACGAGCTTGGAGCGATATTTATTCAATGTGTCTCTTAAAAGTTTGTGTGTTGCACTTTCTTTTGCAGGAGGAATTCTTGTAGACTCCCAGTAACTATGAATTTGAGTTAAGTTTGCTTGGTCTGTTTCTGTTGTCGTGTATTCTTCTTTGGTGTCAATATCTTCCCACCAACTCCTCAAATAAAAACATTCAATTTTTCTGTAAACGACTGAAGATTTTTTAAACCTGAATCTCATAGGTTTACCTGTTACTGGGCTATTCATATTCTTCTTGTATTAATCTTTCTAAAGCTATTTCTATTAAACGGAAATCTAAATCAGGATATTCGTCTGATATTTTGTCAAGTATTTTTAATTGGCTTTGACAATGTTTTTGAAAAATTTCTTTTTGTACTTGCCCTGTTCCCATTACTCTCTCCCTTCATATGTTGAATCTAATTTCCCGTCAATATTTTCTAATTTAGTAACTATATATGACCATCCTACATCTTTAGTTTTATATTTTAGCCCTATTTTTGATTTTATTTTGTGCCAAAAATTAAGAGGTTCTGTTTCTTTACATGGGTCACAGCCTATTACATATTGAGAAGTTTGTGTATTCGGTATCCACTCCTCATTTAAAGTTATTTTAAATACTTCTCCTCCTGCTCCTGGTGTATCTTTATTTGGTATCATATATTTTTGTTATTTTAAAAACTCCAACATTCTCTTCTTTTGCGTATTTTAATAACTCTTCCTCGGATTCAAACCAAGTTGCGTACAAATAACCTTTAAATTCTCTATAAGATGCTGACCAAAAACCATGTGTATTTACATCTTGTATTACATATTCTATTTTCATAATTTACTTGTTTTTAAGTTCTAAATAACTGTAATAAAATTTTCTACATAAAACCGATTCTATTTCTTTCAGTCTTTTTTCTTTGTGTAATAATTTTGCTTCTTTTACTTTTCTTATCCCGCCAAATTCATTTACATAGAATAATCCCGCATAGTCAGGAACTTCATCAACAGAAACAAGACCTTCTGGCACGCAAAAATAAAATCTGTTAGGTATATCTATTTTAAGTACATCTCCTTTAAAGTATTTTACTAATTTACCACCTTCTTGTCTTGCATAAAATCTATCTAAAGTGATGCATCCATTTTTAAGAATTTCATGCTTTTTCTTTTTAAAATCAGCCTTGAAATCATTTCTTGAGATCTTCACTTCGATGTCCAAAATGAATCCATTTTCTTTAACTACTAAAAAATCTGTTTCCAAGTAATGGTGATCAAAAGCATATACATTAGATACCATGTAACGTGAATTATTTTCAAAGTGACTTCTTAAATATTTATCAATGTCCTTTGCTGTCATCTACTCCTAGAATATTTGTGTATAATTTTTCTCTCTAATGTCTCAGGAAGATTATCTATTTTTAGCCCGTTTTTTAAAGAATATTTTGCTAAAACTTGCAATACATATCCTATATCCTTTCTATCTTTGACTTTAAACCAATGATTGGGGTAATCTTCTACATAGCAAGAGTGTTGATAGTAATTCAAACTGCCTATTCTTAAATTATCTAGTATTATGTCTATACTTGAACTGTTCGATATTAGTTCTAATCTTTTACTTAAATTTTTATTTTTCATTGGTATATAGGCAAGTATTTCGTGAAAAAAGTAAAAAAGAGACTCTTCTTTATTTAACTCGCACTTTGAATAATCATAAGTACTAAATTCAACCTTAGGAAATTCCAAGTTTTTTAAAAAACCTAACAAATCTTTTTCGTTCTCTATTTTCATATCGTCTGTTCGTATTTCTCTTTAAAAGTTAATTGTATTTCTTCTAAAATGTCTGTTGCTTTCTCTCCTACATTATCTTTACAGTTTAGATATATTTCTTCATCTATTTGGTAGAAGTCACATTCTTTGTAATTATGATATGTTATTAATTTATTTTTCGCCGAAATTGGTGTTAATTTAGATTTTTTCATTATAACTAAGTTTATATTTTTTATAATATTTTAACCAAAGCTTTTTCAACTCTGTTTCATAATTTTTTCTTATTTTCGGCTCTTCTTTAAACATATAGTTTAAGCTTTCTTTTAGAGATTGTTTTGTCATAACCAATGGTTTAACTCTCCTCATCTGTTCATATAACCCTATACCTGATTCAAGCTCCATTTCTTTCTTAGGATAGTATTTTTCATGTAACATGGATTTCTCCTTTTCATAACTGTCATGGATACTTTCATTTATACTATAATACTTCTCCCACCAAGGGAAATATTTTAAATTTGCTTTAAATAACGACATTTCATCACTTGATAAAAATACAGTTCGTTGTTGGTATGCATTAATTTTTATCCATAAATATTGTAATTCTTTTGGTATGTCTTTAAATATTTCTTCCATTATTCTCCAAAATTTAAAATTGCATAACTGAATGTTGCGTTAAGACTAGGTTTGTATTCAGGTGGGTTCATTATACTTTCAACTGTTGATAACTCTCCATCATACATATTATCATGTTGCATATCAACTTTATGTAAAGAGGTTATAGGATTTTCAATTGTCCCAAATCCTTCATAAAGATAAAATTTAGTGTTGTAGTCTATTCCCATTAAAAGAAAACCTACATCTCCTGTATCTTCTCCTTGTTTAATCCATTTATTATAAGCCTCTGTTTCATATTGAAATCTGGCTATATTGTTTTCTGTAGTGTAATTTATAGGTGTCATAATTTTATGTGTTTAAAGCTCCACAAATTTCATTGTACGCCATCATTTTCTGATAATATTCTTCATCAGATATTTTACCTTCTTTATGTGAGATAACAATTTTTCTAATCTCATCTTTAATAAGTTCTTCTAATTCTGCTTGTTTCATGTTGTACGTTTTAATTTTATTTGACAAATATAAATAGAAAATCCCACACTACCTAAAATAATGTGGGAAATTTTTAAAATTTAATTGATATGTGGATTAATTACTCTTCATCCCTATCTTTATTCATGAAGGAGTACATTGGGATACTCCAAAAGTCATTTGACTTCACTTCACTGTAATATTTCTTATTTTGGAACGCTTGACCTGGGTTAAATAGTTGATTTATTGAATTGCTAAATGGAAGCACTTTACCAACTGTACCTAGGACTTTTCCATCTTCATAAGAACTTTCTTTTAGTAACTTATCTAATGATAAAATTTGATCGAACGCTTGTAAGGGTTCTTTAGCAGTTTGCCAGTATTGATTAGCTATTCCTGTATTGGCTGAATGAACTTCTCCCACAACTCTGTAAATTAATAAATTAGCCATCTGTATTGCCCAATTATCTTTTTTATCTGGATCTTCTGCAAAACCTCTCAATAACATGGATATTAACATCAGAGTATTGACAAATAAAAGGTCTACTCCTAATCTTTTTAAATTAGCTTTTCTAAGTTCTGATAATTCAATTCCTTGAACAACTTCTTCTTTCAAATCCTGCAATTCTTTATTTTGTTCTGAATTTCTATCTTGAATAGCTTCTAATTCTGCAATTCTAGTTTCTTGCTCCGTAAAATTACCATTATATTGATTTTTAAAAGCTTCAATAAATTTGTTACCATTTTGTTTCCACTCGTTAACTATGTCTCCAAACATTCTATAAATTCCTGAATAAGACCCACTTTCCATTTGTCTAGATTGAGTGTTAAATCCTTGAGGCTTAAATCTCTCTTCAAAATTCACAATCATGTATCCTTTGAACATCATTATAAAATTAAGCAAGAAATTTCGATTAGCAGCTACTTTATCTTCATGAGATAATTGTAAATCTATCCTAACATTAAGATTTTTTACTTGTATTCTAATGTCATTACTGAATCTTTCAATCTCTTTCTCTAGAGCTTCATCAGAATATTCACTTCCTTCATTATCTCTTAATAATTCTTTTAATTTTGTTTTATTAAATCCTACTGTACCATCATTTCCTACCTCTTGCAGACCATAAATGGTTTCTTTCTCATTCGTCCATTTTTCTTTTATCTCTGCATTTGTAATTTTTAAATTAGCTGTTCTTTGATTACGTTGGAAATCTGTGAACTTTACTATTTTTCCATCTACAATTCTAAAATCACTTAACACTGTAAGCATCCCTTTACCATATAAAGGATAGTTGGCAGCTTGGTATAAAAGCATGGAACTTTTGGCTAAAAACCTTGGAAATGCTCCGAACTTAGAACCATGTAAACTATTTTCTAATTCAAATGCCCCCCAAAACTGACCTAATGAGTTAAGTTCAGAAGTAGTTCTCACACTGTTTATCTCCCCCATTGCTTTTCCAACAAGTTTGTGATAAATGGCACTTCCTTTATTATAGGAATCATTATTTATGTACTGCCCTACAATTCTCTCTACTGTTTGTTTTGTTTTTGCTGTGAGGTATGCCGTAGCTGGAATTATCACACTTCCCCCCAATCCTTTAAATCTTAAAAATGCACCTAATCCTTCCACGACCTTGGCTCCGTCTACTTTTCCTACAAAAGGTACATCTGTTGTTGCGGTACTGGCTTGTTTTATTCCAAAGAAGTCATTGTCCATTGCAGAGTCTAGCATTCTAAATCTGTTGGTTGCTGTTCCTATTTTACCATCCGCATTTGTTCTTGTTGAGGCTTTATCAATAATTGCCATAGCATCTCCAAAATATTTAACTCTGGATGCATGAAGATTCGCAGCTTTATTTGTCATCGCTAATCCATGAAAAATATCATCTGTAATATCTGTTTGGTTTTCTAGTCTTGCGAAAAATGGTTTTGGAATACTTTTATTTGCTGTTCCTAGTCTGTTATCTCCTTGGATTTGATCATCTTCTGTGTAAGTTCTTATGTTTTCAAAAGCATCCTTAATAGATTGTCCAGATAAGCTTTTTAAACCACCGAGGTATCTTTCTATTCCTTGTTTACGAATTTGGGGAGTCATGTAGATGTTGTAACTTGCTCCGCCTTCCATTAGATTAATCTGGTCTTTTCTTAATTTTATTGTAGCTTTATATACATTAAATAATTTTTCATTTTTTGTTGATGTTAAATAATTTCCATCCTTATCTCTTGTAACTTTACCAAATAAATTTTCGAACTCTATGTTTTTGTACTTAGAAGCTTTTGGTTGCATTACACCCATTCCAGAACTAATTATATATTCAGGATTTACTTGAGAAATATCCTCTTCTCTAAAACTGTAATTAGGGGTAACTTCAACAAATTCGTATTGAGAAGATTTTAAACTGCCTAAGATTTCACTGATTGGTTTTTCGCTGTTTAAGTCATTTTGAAATTCTACATACCCTTGTGGAGTATAACGCTTATAGTAAGGTAATAATCTATTTTCTGCAAAAGTGATTAAAAACCTGTTTTTAACTCTAGAGTCTAACAAGTCTTCTTTTGATAAATTCTGCGTTTCTAATCCTCTTAAAACAGATTTAGGCAAGGTTTCTCTCATTCCTTTAACATAGCTATCAATTGCATACTGAGCTTTTTGCACAACTTCTTTGTTATTTGAAGTCATATTATTTTTAGCTTGGTCTAATATTTTAATAGTTTTTTGCTCCAACACTAAATCAATTACATTATCTGTGTTTAAGTCTAAATCGTTCAATAATTTATTCCAAGATTCATTTACTCCTGATACTCCTTCAATTAAATTTTCTTCCTCTTCTATATTAATATCTTGGGTTAGATCTCTAGCTTGAGTATATAATTCTTCTAGATTTTCTTGTATGTCTTTAATGGACTTTTTAACCTGTTCTGTCATACTCTCCACATCTGTTTCTGATGGGTTATTGCTTACTGTATATGCTTTTATTAAGTTTTTAAGTCTGAAATTATTTTCTTTTATGTCTTCAATTAACTCTTCGTTACCTGTTGTTTCTTCTAGTTTACTTACAAGTCCTTTATTCGTTCCAAAACTATCCCAAAAGTCACTTGAAAAGCCTATTTGAGAATTATATAATAATGACGCTAATTGCTCACTTCTTTCTCCTTTTTCAAGAACTAAGTCTACAAAGGATTGAGGTATTTCAATTTTACCTTGTTCATTAGTCTTTTCAAAAGAATTATCTAATTTATTTATATCTAAGGCTAATCTGGAAGGAGTTGAAAGACTATTAATATCCCCAATAACTCCAATAATTATTTTACCTTCATTGTCTTGAGAATAAGTTAATCCTTCTTTAAGACTTCCTGTTTCATCAACATAACTTTTTAACTGTTTTCTTTCTAGGTTTAGTATTTTTAATTGTTGTAAATCTTGCCCACTAAGTAAAGTTAAGTCTATTTTACCATCTTTATTCCTTGCTTTTTCTGTTATTTTCCTTTTATCTGCATTTAATCCTCCTAAAGTATCCTGAGTGTCTTTTGATATATTTAAATCCTCATATTTAGTAGCTAGTAGAGAATAATAATCTTCCACCATCCTACGCTCACTTTCTAACTCATTTAGTTTATTTGTGGCTTGATTAATAGCGTCTTTATGTTCCTCTGTCCACGTTAGAGTTCCTTTAGCTCTTTTAGTTAAAATTTCTTCATCTTTTTGCTTATCTTCTGTGAAAACTTTTCTGTATTCTGAAATAAAGTTGTTGTCCAACTGTTTTAAATAAGTTGCAATATCTCTTTCTGAAATAAAATATCCATCTTTAACAAATGTGGAAATAATTTTTTCATCGTATCCATTATCATAAATAACTTTTTGCCATGCTTTAATCTGATTATGGTCTATCCTAGAACCTTCTGAAAGCATTCCTGTCTTAACTGTTGCAAATAAAGACATTAAACTATCAGGGGAGTTATTCAAAGTCCCAAAAGTTGATCCGATCCAAGAGATATCATTCTCCGCAGTAATTGTCCAACGCATCATAGCTTCTTTTTCTCTTTGAGAAAGTCCTCTGTCAATGGTTACAGCATTTATTTGTTTCTCTACACTTTCTGTTTGTGTTACTTCTCGTTGAGCTTCTAATTCACTTATTGTTTTAGTATTAACTCCAATGGTGTTTGAGAGTATCTTCCAACTATTTAATTTGTTTAAATTTTCATCTGTATCTATTAACTGTTTTATTACACCAATTGTTTTTACAGTCTCTGTTGTTAGGTTTTTGTAGATTAGGATTTCTTCCTGAGAAAGATCATAATTTTTATTCTTATCTTTTGAATCTTTCAATGCAGCTTTTATTCTACTCACAGAATTTTCCACAATTTGAATTACTCTTGCAACAGAATGATATTCTAATTTATCATCTAATTCTTTCTGAACTCTTTTTAAATTTACTCTGTCTAGTTGTGAGCCTTGTTGATTTCTAGTTAAGTCGTTATTTTGCCTATTTAAAATATCGATCTGTTTCTTAGTTTCTGCAACTATTTTATCAATGTTTGAGTCTGTTCCTAAAGAATAGTATCTAAATTTATTATCTGTAAAGTTGTCTAAGTTTAGTCCTGTAATATCCTCTTTGTTTATGATATTTTGAATATCAACTAAAATGGAATTCAAGTCTTGAATATACTGAGGTTTAAAATATGATGCTATATCCTGGAAAAACTCTTGAATATATTGTATTGTGCTGTCAAAGAAGTTTTGTTTTGTCTCAGAAACTGGTTGATTTTGATTAACTGCATTTAAAGCTATTTTACCTAACACCTCTTTTCTAACTGCTAGTTCTGTATCCTCTACTGAGTACTCTTTGCTGTAAATATTTCTGTATATTTCTGCAAATTGTTTATATTCTTCTGACTTATCAATATTTCTGAGAACATTTTCTAGTCTTGATTGAGGCAATGCTTCTATAATAAAGTGAATAGTTTCTTCTCTTAAATTTTCAATTGTCTCTGCTCCCGCCTGAATAGCTATTACATTATTTCCGATATCAGCAAGTGCTTCTGCTGAAATTGGTACATCATTTCTAATTTGGTACTTTTCTAAATAATTAGTTATGGAAGTGACAGTAACTCCCATATTTTTTAATAGTCTGAAAAGAGACATTTTAATCTCTTCTTCTGTTTTTATTAATTCAGGTGAAAGCTGTAAGTTATTTTCTCTGTATATTGGAACATTTTTAGTATATTCTCTTTCTGCGAAAATTTCTTCGTAGTTTAGGTATTTACTTTTTAGCTCATCTATAGTTAATTCATCTAACTCTCTACTATCTATTAATTCTTGATTTCCTGCTAAAGTGTAAACATAAGTCTTACCTAATTTATCTTCTAATTTTATAGTGTTACCAGAAAACTCAGTAGATGTAGATCCTAAATTACTCATTGCTGAATTTCCCAATAAATCCATAGAAACAACTTTCCTAAAATCTGTCTGCCCCTCACTTTGCAATAAATAATCATTTCCAATCTTAATACGATCCTGTGACATAGTCCCTTCTAAAATGCTTGCTTGGGTAAAGCCAATAACAGAAGACTTATCTACATTTTTTATAGTTGTTAATATCGGATAGAATTTATTATCTGTTTTGAAACCTATTTTTATTTCTTCACTTTCTTGCGCTATTTTAAGTGCCTCTTTAAATGAAGTTGTTTCTACATCACCTATAGAATGTGTAAACTGAATATTATCTTCATTTGTATCGCCAATTTTAGGGGAATAAATGTTTTTATACACATCTAATGCTTTCTCAGTGTTTTGCATGAGAGGATGACTAGCAACTATATTAAACAGCTCACTTTCTTTCCCTTGTGAATTTAATACTTTTGTAATCTGCCCGTCCTCATTTCTAGTAACTTTACATGCCATGTTCTATTTTTTAATTTGTAGGTGATTTTAATCTTTTAAGTTCTTCTCTAAATTTTTCTTCTTCTGATTGCTCTAGTAAGTCATATAAATGATTGGCAATATTTATTACATCCTCAAATATTTCTATAGTGGTGTTTTTAGTATTAATGCCCAACTTTCTCAAAATTTTTATTTGTTCTGCATCCATGTCTTTTATTTTTATTTGACAAATATACGTATTTATTTGGAACAGTCTTCATTTTCATCAAAATTATTTTGTTCAGTTTTTGTTAATAGATTGTTTGTTTCTATTTTTCCTTCTGATTTTGCAGAAATATACTCACTAGAATTCACATTTAAGACAGGAGCTTCATTATTAAATTCATAGAAATCTGACTCATTCTTACTTAATTTGCTAAACAAATCATTTTCCATTCGTTCATATAATTCATTTTCTATTGAAATAAAATCATCTACTGTTTTTGTTTGAATTGTGTCTTCATTTATTCTGGTAAATTCGTTTTTATAGTTTTCTATTTGCCCACCATTAATATAGTAGTCTCTCATTGCTTGATTATCTATTTCATCTTGAGATTCTGAAGTATTAACTTCAAAGTTTGTATTTTTAGACAGTAAGAAGTAATTTTTTAAGTTCTCATTTTCTGCCAAATAGTCATTCATCTCAGAAACACTTATTTCGTCTGTGTATCTCAAAGTAATTCCTTTTTGATTAAATACTAAATTATCTAAAACTGGGGACTCTTTTCTCAACTGAGCATTTCTAACATCTCCTATGAAATCTGTAGTTAAATATTGTGCATTCTTAATACCTACTTTTGAAATGTCAAAAAACTTATCAATTCCTATCGTTGGACTTGGTTTTACATCTGCTTGGAAATACGTTGAATAATACAAAAACTTTTTAACTGTATCTAAATCGTATTCAGCATCATTAGTTAAAATGTCTCTTATTCTTTCAGTTACATATGTATTTAAATCTTCTTTTACATTTTGTATATTTTCTGTACTTCCTTTTACTGTATTTACTGGAAATCTATCTAAGTTTGTTGCAATTACATCTTCTATATCCTCTAAACTTCTTATGTTACCATCTGTTTTAACATAAGTGTCCTCTTGAACTTTTAATAATCCCTGCTCTTTAAATAGTTTATATTCAGAATCTATAGTCTCTAATTGGATTAAAGGTAATTCTCTATATCTAGGTTCTACTTTTATTACTGCGCGAAGTATTTCATCTGCAACACCTATAAAATCTTGATAAGTGTCTATGAAATAGTATAAACTTTCTGTTGTTTGTGTTTTTAGCATAAAGTCTAAAGCTCTAACTACATCTAACACTTCATCTCTTGTTTTACTATCATAACTATCAGCTAGTCCTGTTAAATCCACATTTATATCTAAAGCTTGCTTTTCAATGTCTTTTAACAGTGTTTTTATAGCTTGTGGAGAATTTTTCCAAACTTCTGGTGAATACCTTTCAATGTTATTTAAACTTACCTCTAAGGAGTTATTTGAAGGCTCTCTTAATGTTGCTTCTAAAGTATCTTTAAGTGAAGTGTCAATTTTATCAATAAGTGTTCCCTCAACTATCTCTTTTACAGGAATATTTACAAATTGAGTCATTTCAGAATACAATGGTGTTTTAGTAGTTTTTAAATAGTCTAAATTACTATTTTCTAAGTTATCTTTAAACTCTTCTTCTGTTTGTATTCCTCCTAGTTGCTGTATAGCTTCATATTCATTTATGTGTGGATTTTCTACAGTTTCTTCTTGATTTACAGTCATAAATGTATTGTCCACATCTTGATAGTATTCACTAAGTTTTATTTGCTCTTTAATATCTTTTTGTTTCTTGCCGAAAAATTCTAACTCTTTAATTAAAGTGCGTGCTTTTTTAACTAAATCCTCACCTATGACTTTTCTAGTTTTTGCAGTTATTCCTTTTAGAGCGTCTGTTAAAATATTGACATTTTTTCTCATTACAATATCACTATTTCCTTCAACTAAAGGGTTGTCATCAAAAGTTCTTGTAAAATTATTATCTAATTCATGGTCATTTATATATTTACTGTAAATCTCTTTAGCAACTTCATTTAAAGAAGCTCGTGTCTCTATTTCTTTTTGTTCAGTTTCTGTTAAAAATTGCCTGTAGCCTAACACATCCTGATCTAATTTATTAGATATAGATAACATTATTTTACTTGTTTGAAAAGGAAGATTATCTAATTTTATTGCAATTGTTGCATCATTAATTAAATTATTTTTATCATATTTTTTTGACGCGAAACTTTCTACATCAGTGTATTGTTTTATTTTTGATAAATCATTTAATGCTGCATCCACTCCCTCTGAGGCTAACCAGTTCTCTGTATCTGCAAAATCTATGTTATAAGAATTAGGATCTAATCCGTTTTGTATAAGTGCATCAACTAAGGTTTTTGCTTTTATAGCAGTTGTTGTTAAATCACTATTTAGTACTTCTTCTACCTCTACAGATTTATCCACAGTAACTGATTTTAAATCTACTGGAAATCCTACTTTCTTACCATTATAATCAAATATTATAAACGGTATTTTTACATCTTTGTTTGATGCGCTTAACTTATTAATAAACTGTTTTACATCAATGGTTGTGCTTGAAGTTATTTGCCCATTTTCTATGAAACCTTGACCCACAACAGACTGTACACTCTCTTTTGTAAAATCTAAGTTTTGAGTTACAACTTGATTATCTACTTTTTGTAAAGTTATTTGAGGAGCACCTATGAAAACTATGTTAGCTGTCATTTTTTGAGGAAGCTTAATAAGCCCTTTTTTACCTTTACTAAAATTAGCAGCGTTAGCTCTTAAGTCACTTAGAGGTATACCAATACCATCTATACTTTCTTTATCGTAAGGTGCAGGTAATGAGCCTAAAAGCTTTCCATCTTTCATCACATAAATGTGTATTTGACTTTGTAACTCTGTTGGTAATAATGTTGCATTGTAGGCATCTGTAGAACTTACAAACAAGTCTAACTCATCTCCTTTTTTAATTTTATTAACAGCGTCTTCATCAATTACTAAATTTGTTCCATCTGTTTGTAAATAGGCAAAGTCTGATTTTACATTTTCATAAATAGGGTTTCCTTGAGAATCTGTTCCTAAATATTGAGATATAGCTGATGCATTTGTCCCAAAGTTTTTTATCAAGACATTAGACTCTGCACTAACTCTATTCCACTCTGATAATGGAATATCTTGTCCTCCTTTGTCATTCAACCTTCCATTTACTTTTTGTCCTGTTGGTAGTTCAATTTCAAAAGTTTTATTATCATTCACAGTTAATATTGAACCAGGGAAAAAGTTTGCTAATGTTTCTACTCTAATATGACTAAAACGGATATTTTTATTCAATATAGTTGCAAGAGCATTGGTTGGGGTTTGTAAACCTCTTACAGAACTTCCCATTGAGTTTACTTCCTCATCTATGGCATCAACTACTGATTTATAATCTTTGTTGACTAATGTAGTTTTTGTAGTGTCTTGCACTACTTGTGTTTGCAAAGCGTCTATTAAATCTAG
>Ga0173478_10000019_pt1 | contig 23161 bp, 18 predicted proteins | sample NitcycUS014104B1_FD_122623 | JGI IMG/M metagenome (GOLD analysis project Ga0173478, IMG submission 122623) | Soil microbial communities from Arlington Agricultural Research Station in Wisconsin, USA - Nitrogen cycling UWRJ-S014-104B-1 (version... | ecosystem: Environmental > Terrestrial > Soil... | reverse complement strand
GATCAGCGCCGTGCGCCAGTCGCGCAGAAAGAAAAAGATGATCGCGATCACGAGCAGGAAAGCCATCAGGATGGTTTCGCGCACCTCGACGATCGATTTGCGGATGTAGCTCGACGTATCCCATGCGATCCCCAGCTTCACGTCTTTGGGGAGATCTTCGCGAATAGTGGCGACCCGCTTGTTGAATTCATCCGAGATGTCGATGAAGTTGGAGCCCGGCTGCGGAAAAAGGCCGAGTGCGACGCGGGGACCCACCAGGCTCTTCGAGATGGAACGGTCATTCTCGGGACCGAGCATGGCGCTGCCGACGTCGCTGAAGCGCAGGATGTGACCGTTCTCTTCGCGCAGAATCATGTCGTTGAACTGCTGCGGCGTCTCCAGGCGGCTCTTGGTACGCACGGTGAGCTCGACGTCGTTGCCTTCGATACGGCCGGAGGGCAGCTCGACATTCTCGGTGTTGAGCGCGTCGCGGATGTCGAGCGGGGTGACGCGGTAGGCAGCGAGCTTCTGCGGGTCCATCCACAGCCGCATCGAATAACGCTTCTCGCCGAAAATCTGCACCTGCGCCACGCCGCCGATGGTCTGCAGGCGTTCCTTCAGCACCTTGTCGGCGATGTCTGTGAGCTCCATCAGATTGCGCGTGGCACTGCTTATGTAGAGCACGATGATGGGGAAAGAGTTGGCGTCGGCCTTGGCCACCACGGGCGGGTCGGCGTCGGGCGGCAGGAGGCGAAGCGCTCCGGCCACTTTGTCACGCACGTCGTTGGCGGCCGTCTCCAGGTCGACGTCGAGATTGAACTCGACAGTAATCTGACTCTGACCGTCGCGGCTCACCGACGAAAGCGTGCGAATGCCGGGCACGCCGCTGATGGCCTCTTCCAGCCGCTGCGTGATCTGCGAGTCGATCACGTCGGCGTTGGTGCCGGCGTAGTTGGTGTTGACGGTAATGACGGCGGGGTCGACGTTGGGATACTCGCGCACGCCGAGAAACGTGAACCCGATGATGCCGAACACCACGATCGCGATCGAAATCACGATCGTCAGGATCGGACGCTCTATGCATGTGGATGAAAGACTCACGGCGTCACTCCGTCGTAATGGTGACGGGAGCGCCGGGCTTGAGCTGGAGGATTCCGGATGTGATCAGCGTGTCGCCGGGCGCCAGGCCCTTCGTGATCTCGACACGGTCCTCGGTGCGCAGTCCCGTGCTCACGGATACCGCGTCGGCCTTGCCGCCTTTGTACAGGAACACACGCTGGCCGCGCAACTCGGGCACCAGCGCGTACGACGGCACCGTGACGGCCGTGCGCTGGGGCATGAGCACCTGGACCTCGGCGAATGCTCCCGGCACCAGCGCGCCGTCCGTGTTGGGGCTGGTCGCGCGCACGCCCAGCGAACGCGTTCCCGGATCGATGATCGACTCGAGCGCGTAGACGGTGGCATCGAACACGCGCGTGGAGCCTTCCACCGTGAAGTGCACGATGTCGTCCTTCTTGACGTTGCTCGCGTAGCGCTCGGGAACCGTGAAATCGATTTTGACCGGGTGATCGTCGAGCAGCGTGGTGATCAGATCGGTCGAGGTGATGAACTCGCCCTCGCTCACGTTGCGCAATCCGACCACGCCATCGAAGGGCGCGCGGATGCTTGTCTTGTTGATCTGCACGGAGATCAGATCGAACTGCGCCTGGGCCACGCCTAAATTGTTGGCGGCGGTGTCGTACTCGCGCTGGCTGCTGACCTTTTGCGAATAGAGATCGCTCTGGCGCTCATTTTCCTTCTTCGCGATGGCGAGCTCGGATTGCGCGCGCGCGAGCTGCGCCGCCAGCTCGCGATCGTCGATCTTTACCAGCAAGTCGCCCTTCCTGACGCGCCCACCCTCCTTGAAACGGATTTCGCGCACGCGGCCGGAGACCTCCGTGCGCACATCGATGCGCTCATTGGGCAGAATGGTTCCGACCGAGCTGATTTTGTCGGCGAGCGGTTCGCTCTTGAGCACGGAGACCTGCACCGACGTGGGACCGCCCCGGCCGGCAGCCGCACCCGCGGCCCGGGTGGCGGCGGCGGGCTTCTTCTCGTCAATTGCCACCTTGCCGGCCACCAGGAGCGCCAGCGCGCCGACTATGAACATCCAGACGGGGATTTTTTTCACAACACGACCGCGCAGTTGAAGCATCAGCCGATCTCGAGCATGCGATCGAGCGCGCGCTTGGCGCGCACACGGATGTCCTCGGGAACTTCGATGACGTAACGATTGTGCTGGAGCGCAGCGAGCGTGTCCTCCAGCGTGATTTCATTCATATGGGGGCAGCGGATGCTGCACAGGCGCACGGTTTCCTTGTCCGGATTCTCCGCGATGATGTTGTCGCCCATGCTGCACTCGGTAAGAAGCAGATAACGGGGGGCGTTCGACTTTTTCACATAATCGATCATGCGCGTCGTGCTGCCGGAGAAATCCGACGCCGCGACCACTTCCGCGCTGCACTCGGGATGGGCGAGAACGACCACATCGGGGAACTGCTTGCGCACCGCCTTGATATCCTCAACGGTGAACTTCTCATGGACTTCACATCGGCCCCGCCAGCCTACCAGCGCGTAATGCATGTTTTCCGGCGCGCTATCGCGCGCTGCCATCGGCCGCGGGGTCTTGGTCGGAAAGATCACCTGGCGGCCGGTCTCGCGCGCCACGTTCTGCGCGAGATACTCGTCGGGCAGAAAGATGATGGCGTCGGAGCCGAGCGCTTCCACCACGCGCGACGCGTTGCTCGACGTGCAGCACACGTCGGTCTCCGCTTTCACATCGGCGTAGCAGTTGACGTAGGTGACCACGGGGACCCCGGGGAAGCGGCGCTTCAGATCGCGCACGTCTTCGGCGGTGATGCTGGCGGCCAGCGAGCAGCCCGCCCTGGCGGCGGGAAGCAGCACGGTCCGGGTGGGATTCAAGATCTTGGCCGTCTCGGCCATGAAGCGCACGCCGCAGAAAACGATGGGGTCGCGGTCGGTCTGGGCGGCGCGGCGCGAAAGCTCCAGGGAATCGCCCACGAAATCGGGAACCGTGTGGTACAGGGCCGGCTCCATATAGTTGTGTCCAAGGATGATGGCGCCGCGCTCCGCCTTGAGGCGGTTGATCTGGAAGACAAGCTCGGCCTTCTCGCGCAGCTCGACGTCGGGGACGACGCGCGAGAGCTTCGCCTTCATTTGCTGGTAGGTATCCTGGACGCTGTCAGCCTTGATCATGGGTCCCACTTCGACCGTCGAAGAATACGGCGAAATGGGTGGAATAGCAAGCCGGGCTTCAACTTGCGGATGTGCTGAGGTTGACATCAAGGGTGCTCAGTCGATATCTTCATGACGCCTCACCGCAACGCCTTCGCCCCGAAGGAGAACCGACCGTGTCCCGCGCTTCAGTGGTTGCGGCAGTCATACTGTTGTCCTGCCTTCCCCTTTCAACACCCCGTGCCCGGATTTCATACCCGCCACCCGATAAAACCGGGATAAACGGGGGAATACACGGCGCCCCGGTCACGGACGGCTCGCCGGTGCATACGGCCGGGGACCTGCGCGTCCATGCATCCAATTGGGGGGCGATCGGATCATGGCCCGGATCGGGAGCAGCGTATTCGGGTGCGCCGTCGGCGCAATGGCCGGGGGAGTCTGGTGCCGAGTATCTCAGCATTGCCGGGCTCTGGGTGGGGGCGCTCGTCAACGGCACGCCCGCTGTGTCGACCTCCGCGTACCAAATCGAGTTCCGGCCTTCGTCCGATTCACGCGACACCGTGTACCGCACCCGTTACGACATGGAGCACGGCGCGCGCATTCCGGCCAATCCCGACGATGATCACGACGGTGTCGCCAACGAAGATCCACTGGATGGCTTCGACAACGATCACGACGGCAAAGTGGATGAAGACTTCGCCGCCGCGTCGGATCAGATGTTGAGTCGTCACTTTCGCGACGATCAGCCCGACATCAACGATTATTATCCCTTGCACACGCCGCTGCACCTCGACGTTCACGAGGACAGCTACGCGTTTTCAGATTCGGCGTACAACGATTTCGTCGGGTTTACGTTTTCGATCACAAACACGGGCGAGCAAACGCTCGATGATGTGTATGTGGGGCTGATGGCCGATGGCGACGCCGGACATCGTTTCCAGCCCAACTACTGGTCGGATGATGTGACGGGGATCGAGTCGGTCCCGGTCGATCTCGGTCCGCATGGCGTCGTGACCTATTCGTTTCAATATTGGCGTGACGAGAACAGCGACAGTGGTGATACGCCCGGTCGTTGTGGCTTTGTGCTCCTCGACCACACGGTGGATCCCGCCGGAATCAGCGCACCCACGGCCGTGTCGTGGCACACGCTGGAGACATTCAGCGGTGTCGCTTCGTACGCGGACGGCGGCGATCCCACCAATGATTTCGAACGCTACGAAGTGATGGCAAAAGGCACGGCCTCGGCGCCGCTGTACGGCGACGTGCGCACGCTCATGTCCGTGGGACCTTTTCCCACCCTGGCGCCCGGCAAGACCATCACGTTCACGGTGGCCCTCGTGGTCACCATGGAGGATGACTACAGCAACGTCGCGCGCGCGGTCGAGGCGTACAACGGTCTCTGGTTCGACATCGATCACGATCCGGGCACCGGCGTGGACGGCAAGGAGCACCACGAGCCCTGGTATCTGCCGGATGAAGATCCGGTGCCGGTGTGGTTCTCCGGATTTTCCGTGGGCGCCGACGGTGGCGCGGTTCATTTGCGCTGGGGACTCATCAGCGATCAGCCCATCGATCATCTGGTGGTTGAGCGCACGCCGGAGCAGGGCGGCGCGGCCGTCACGCTGTCGACGCTGCCGGGAAACGCGCGTGAGTTCGTCGATCTCGCGCCGAAGGGGGGCGAGCGCTACACGTATCGTGTCATTGTGTACGGCAAGTTTGGCTCGTCGTATTCATCGCCCACTCTCGCCATGACGGCGCCGCTGTTGCCCAACAAGCTGTGGCTGAGTTATCCCAATCCGTTCCGCGACACGACCACCATCTCGGCCCATCTGGCCGCGGATGCAAACACCAATCTCGCCATCTTCGACGTGGCGGGCCGGCGCGTGGCGAAACTCGCGTCGGGAATGCGCGGCGCCGGCGAACACATCTTCACATGGAATGGGAGCGACGAGACCGGCAAGCGTGTGCCGGCGGGTGTGTATTTCTGCCGCCTTCAAGTCGGCGACCAGGTCTTCCGGGAAAAGCTCGTCGTCGTGCGCTGACCCATCTCTGCCTATTGCGCACCGGGGACCCGCCCCATATTCTTTTGTTGCACCCCCGGCATCCGCTTTCGTACCCCACTGAATTGTTCAGCTCACGGCGCCCACCCGCCCAAGGAAGAAGGGAGTTCCTCCGTGAGACCATTTCAGTATTGTGCCGTCCTGTTTACGTTTCTGTTTCTCGTTACCAGCGCCGCTCTGGCCAAAGATCTTTCCAACGATCCGCTTGGAATTTTCGTCCTGGACGGATCACCGGTTCACGACGTGGGCAATGTGCGCATGCACGCTTCCAACTGGGGAATGTTTGGTTCTTGGCCCGGTGCCGGGTTTTCATTCTCGGGTGCCCCATCGATGGAATGGCCCAAGGGATCGAGTGTCGAGTACCTGTTTGCCGCGGGTATGTGGGTGGGTGGTCTCGTCGACGGGGTTCCCAGCGTGAGCCAATCCGCCTATCAATTTGAATTTCGTCCATCCGCCGATGTGCACGACATTGTGTACTACTCTGCATTCGGCGCTCCGGGCGGAAATCGCATTCCGTCTCCAGCCGCGGACGACGACGCAGACGGTCAAGTCGACGAAGACCCGCTGGACGGTTACGACAACGATGCTGATGGCCAGGTGGACGAGGACTTTGCTGCCATCTCGGACCAGATGCTCAGTCGCCAGTTCACGGACAACCAGCCGTCGGCCACGCAAATATACCCGGAGCACCGGCCGCTAAATCTGCACGTGCGCGAAGAGAGCTACCAGTTCAGTAATGCGGATTACGACGATTTTGTCGGCGTCACGTTTCTGATCACCAACGTGGGCAACAAGACGATTCAGAACGCATACCTCGGCATGTTCGCCGACGGCGATGTGGGATACAAAACGCGCCCCGCCTACTGGGACGACGATGCGACCGCTCTTGTGCACATCCCGGTTGATCATGGGGCGCACGGAGTCCAGCCATACGATTTTGCGTACTGGTACGACTGGAATGGCGATGCGGGTCAGGCGACCGGATACGCCGGCATCGTGATCCTCGATCATCCCACCGACCCAACGGGAGCAAGCGCGCCTCCACAGGTCGGAGTCTCGGCCTATGCCGTCTTCTCCGGCACCCAGAGCTTTGAGGACGGTGGCGATCCCACCAATGACTTCGAGCGCTATGAACTGATGTCGGGACACCAGATCGACGGACCGGGCAGCGTGGCGCGCGATTACCGCGTCATGGTTTCGTGCGGGCCCTTCGCCAGTATCGCTCCCGGGCAAACCGTGAAGTTCAGCATTGCTTTCCTTGTGACACCGCGAGCCGACTTCACCAACGTGCAACGGGCGGCGCAGGCATATCACGGCCTCTGGTTCGATCTGGATGGAAATCCGTCCACGGGGATCGACGGCAAGGAGCACCAGGAGAACTGGTACTTGCCCGAGAATCCGGTGCCGGTGGCGATCACGTCGTTCGATGCGCGTGCTACGCACGACGGGGTCTCGCTGGCGTGGCAGTTGTGGTCCGATGAAGCGATCGAGGGCATCGACATCCTGCGAGCTGCGCGCGGCGGCGAGATGACGCCGCTGGCGAGCTCACTCTCCGCGACGACGCATGGTTATGTCGATCGCACGGCGGTCTCCGGATCGACGTATGAGTACCAGCTCGTCGTGCACAGTCGCGAGAGCGGTGTGATTGTTTCGCAGCGTGCCAGCGCAACGGTTCCGCGCGCAGCGCTTGCGTTTCATCCCGCGACACCCAACCCGTTCACAACCGATGCGACGCTTTCGTTTTCGCTGGCAGAGCGGGGACCGGTGGAGCTCGCCGTGTATGACGTGAGTGGCCGCCGCGTGGCGACGGTGTTTTCAGGCGAACGCAATGCGGGCGAGCACGCGTTTCACTGGAATGGAATCGGAGATGACGGGAATCGCGCGAGTGCGGGGATTTATTTCTGCCGGCTGCGCGCCGGGAAGGAAACGCTGACGCGAAAGATCTCGCTCGTGCGGTAGCGCTACTCGGAATCCGGGTCTTTGACCCAGCGACCGACTGTCGAGGCGTGGCTGACTTCGGCCTTACCGGAGCCCCAGCGCGCCTCGATCTCTTTCATGAGCTCGGAGACCATCTCTTCTTCCTTCACCTTGCGGTCGATCTTGCCGTTGATGTAGATGAGTCCCTCGCCGTCGCCGGCCGCGATGCCGATCTCGGCGCCGGCCGCTTCGCCGGGGCCGTTCACCGCACAACCCATCACCGCGATGTTGATGGGAACGCGCAGGTGCGCGGTGCGCTCCTCGACTTCGGCCGCAATCGCGAACAGGTCGATGCGATTGCGCGCGCAGGTTGGACACGCGATGATGCGCGGCGTGTTGGAGCGCAGGTGCAATGCCTGCAGAATTTTCTGCGCCACCTTCACTTCATCCACTACATCGGCGGCGAGCGATACACGCATGGTGTCGCCGATGCCTTCGTGCAGGAGAATGCCCAGCCCCACCGAGGAGAACACGGCGCCCGAGAGGCCCGGTCCCGATTCGGTGATGCCGACATGGCGCGGGTACTGCGACTGTTTCGCAAAGAGCCTGTACGCGGCCAGTGCCAGCGGCACGTGCGACGCCTTCAATGAAACGATGATGTCCGTGAAGTCGTGCTCTTCGAGCACGCGGATGTGACGGAACGCGCTCTCCACCATTGCTTCGGGAGTGGGGAAGCCGTACTTCATGAGCAGGTCCTTCTCGAGCGACCCGCCGTTCACGCCGATGCGAATTGGCAGCTTGTGCTCTTTGGCTTTCGCCACCACCGCTGCCACGCGGTCCTTGCTTCCAATGTTGCCGGGATTGATGCGCAGCTTGGCGATGCCGGTCCCCGCCACCTCGAGCGCCATGCGGTAATTGAAATGAATGTCGGCGACCAGCGGCACACGGATCTGCCGGACGATCTTCTCCGTTGCGCGCACACTTTCGATGTCGGGAACGCTCACGCGCGCGATGTCGACGCCCGCGTCTTCCATGCGCTTGATCTCATCGACGGTCCGGGCCACATCGGTGGTCGGCGTGGTGGCCATGGACTGGATGGAAATGGGAGCGCCGCCGCCGACGGCCACAGCACCCACCATGACCTGGCGTGTGGGGAGATAAGATTTGCTGCTCACGGGGATGCTAATTTCCTCGCAGGTGGTGTGAATACGGTCTCAAACGTACACCGCTCGCACCAAGGCTGGCAAGCCGCTATACTGATCCGATGCATCAACGCTTTGTACGCCTCAAGAGCCTGGTTCTCACCCTGATCATTTCACTTTTGCCGTTGGCCGCGCGCGCCGGCGGCATCGAGGTCAAACCCGAAGTCTGGGTCGGCGGCGGTGTCTCCTGGCCCGATTACCACGCCCACTCCGAGGCCTGCGCCCGGGGCGGTTTCGGCGCCATGTTCGCGAAGCACTTCACGCTCGGAATCAGCGGACAGGTCGACCGCGACCGGTTTCACTACTTCGCCGACGGTGGCGTGATTCTCCCCCAGGTGTCGTTCTTCGAGGCCTACGGCCGCTATCAGTATGGCCGGCGCGATGATCGCGACGACAACGCCTGGGGTTGGTGTGCGGGAATTCGGATGCTGGGAGAGGGAATCAATCTCTACCTGGAGGCCAGCGAGATTCTCGAGCCGGAGTTCAACAAGGCACTGACGTTCGGAGTCCAGTTCTAAGCGGTCCTGAAAAGCGATGAAGCTCGAAACAGACTTCCCAGGCGGTCGCGAAAGAGGGAGTAGAAAAGCAATCGCCTGGATCGAAGTCTGTATCGAGCTTCATCGAAGAATTTTCCGGCGGGAGGGGCGGGACTCCCGAACCTTTGGTCCCGCGCCCGATGCCCGAAATCCTATGAAATCCTTCCCGCCGGAAATTCGAAGAATTCCGGCGACCGGTTCCCTCGTGAACTTTCGCCCCCACCGTCCACTCGGGCATACTGCTCCGGCCACCGGAAATAAACTTGCCCCGGAATTAAAGCGGACGAGACGCATACCCACAATGAGCGTTTCTTGGTGAGAAATTGGGTACGACCATCCCTGTCCAAGCTCTATCTAAAACTATTGTGTCTATTATGGAGTAATCCTCAGGAAAACTACCGCACTTGCGGTAGAACCTGCTCTCGGGGAACGCCTTACGCTACTGTGAGCGCAGGTAGGTCGCGAGATTGATTTCGCGGTGGTCGATCTGAAGCTTGCGACGGATGGATTGGCGGTGCTTGTGGACGGTCTGAGAAGAGAGATCGAGGGCCTCTGCGATCTGTTTGGACGACCGTCCTTTGCGGATCATTTCCAGGATGTCGAGCTCGCGCGGGGTCAGCTTCGACATGTTGTTCTTGAACTGGTCGATATCGCGGCCAAAGGTCTCGTCGAGACCCCGTTCGAGCAGATCGACGTCGCGGCGCTCCAGCCGTCCCTGCTCCTGGAGCTTGCGCAGCATCGGCCGCACGAGCCCGTCCATCTTGGTCGCGATCTCATGGCGGTAAATTGATTTCTCCTGCTCGATGTGCTGGAGCACTTCGTTGAGCGCCACGTTCTTGCGCACGAAGTCCACCTGTTCGCGGCGCAGCGTCTCCTCCAGCACGCGCAGTTTTTGCTCCTGTTCCTTCTGCTCGGTCACATCGCGCGTAACCGCCAGAATGCAGACCTTGCCCCCGATTTCGAGCTTCTCCGCCGAAACCACGCAGGCGCGCACGTCACGATCGCGCGTCACCACGTCGATGGGAAAATCGCGGACGTGACCCTTCTGGTTGAGCTCCGCGATCAGCTCGGCGCGCCGGTTGGTGTCTTTCCAGATGCCGACATCGACGGTCCGCTTGCCCACGATCTCGTCGTGGCTGTAGCCGACGATGTGCTCGAAGCCTTCATTCACTTCCAGGATTTCGCCGTCGCTGGCCGCGGTAATGGTGATGGAATCGGGACTGCTGCGAAACGCCTTCTCGTAGCGTTCGCGATACACGGCAAGCCTCTGCTCCGTCTCGAAGCGCTCGCTGACATCGCGGTAGTTCATCACGAACCCACCGATGTCGGCGTCGTCGCGCAGATCGCGCACGACGACCTCGACGTAGCGCCACGAGCCGTCCTTGTGCCGGGCACGTACCGTGACCTGGATGGGGCGACCGGTTTGCGCGATGTTCTCCATCGCCTCCCGGGCCGCTTCGAAGTCGTCCGGATGGACGAATGTGAGCGGATTGGTTCCGATGATCTCGCGCGGCGTGTACCCGAGCACGCCCTCCACCGTCGGGCTCACGAAGATGGTCTTGAGATCGCGATCGACCACCTTGATGATGTCGAACGAATTGCGCATCAGCGCCTGGACCAGGCGCACGAGCTGCGCGGTATCGGGTATGGTTGCGTTGGAATCGTGCATATTTGCGGGATGGATTGGGTACTTCATTAGGATAGGTCCTCCGGCAGAGCGAATCAAGCGCCCCCGGGTCGAAATGCGTATTTTGGAAGGGCAATGAACCGTGATAAACCTGCAACTATGAATGAGACAGGGACTTCCGCGAGCCTGCGGGACGTTGCCGACCGCCTCCCCACGAACCCGGGGGTGTACCTGTTCCGCGACGAGGCCGGCCGGGTGATCTATGTGGGCAAGGCGCGCTCACTGCGCACCCGGGTGAAGAACTACTTCCGCGAAGGGGGCGACGGGCGCGCCACGGTGGAGTTCCTGGTGGCCCGCGCCCGGAGCATCGACTTCGTTGTGACAGGCACGGAGCAGGAAGCTCTGATCCTCGAGAACAACCTCATCAAGAAGCACCGGCCGCGCTACAACGTCGTCTTGAAAGACGACAAGAGCTACGTCCACCTCCGCCTCGACACCAGGCACGCATTTCCGCGACTGACCGTGGTGCGCCGCCCGCGTCGCGATGGGGCGACGTACTTCGGACCGTTTGCCTCGGCCGGCTCCGTGCGCCAGACGCTGCGTACGCTGGGGCGCATCTTTCCCATGCGCACGTGCACCGACGCCGATTTCGCGAGCCGGACGCGGCCCTGTCTCTACTACTACATCCAGCGTTGCCCGGGCCCGTGCGTGGGCCGGATCGAAGCGGCCGAGTACGGCGAGACCGTGAAACGCGTGACCATGTTTCTCAAAGGACGGAGCCAGGATCTTCTCAAGACGATGCGCGACAAGATGGACCTGCAGGCCGCCGAGCGTCGTTACGAAGAAGCGGGCCGCACGCGCGACCAGCTCTTCGCGCTCCAGAGCGTGGTGGAAAGGCAGCGCATTTCGTCGCCGCAGCGGGCCGAGCGCGACGTGTTCGCCACGCATCATCACAAGGAACAGCTCGTGATCCAGCTCGTCACCGTGCGCGACGGACAGGTGTCGGGCGCGTCGACGTTCTACTTCGACAATGCGGTGCAGGAGACGGCGGAGCATCTCGCGTCCTTCTTGAACCAGTACTACCAGAGTGGCGCTCCCATTCCTGAAGAGGTTCTGGTGAGCGAGGAGATTGCCGACAGCGCCGCGCTCGAGGCGCTGCTCTCCGAACGCGCGAAGCGCAGCGTCAGCATTGCGGTGCCGCAGCGCGGGGAGCGCGTCACGCTTGTCGAGCTCGCCAAAAAGAACGCCAGCGTGGCCTTCAACGAGGGCCGCGGCAACAACCGCAACCGCGAAATCCTGGACGACCTGCAGGAGCTCTTGTCGCTCGAAAATTATCCGCGTCGCATTGAATGCTTCGACATCTCAAACATTCAGGGCAGCCGCGCGGTCGCGTCGGGTGTCACGTTCATCGACGGCGAGCCCGCCAAGGCGCTGTATCGAAAATTTCGCATTCGCACCGTGGAAGGCGCCGACGATTACGCGATGATGCGCGAGGTGCTCGAGCGGCGCGTCTCGCGCGGGATGAAAGAAGGCGACCTGCCGGATCTGCTCGTGGTGGACGGCGGGCGGGGACAGCTCAACGTGGCGTGCGACGTGATCGCGCGTCTCGGCGCCGAAGTGGAGGTCGTCGGGGTGGCCAAGGTGCGCGACGACGAAACCGGCCGCAAGATCCGCGGGCAGGAGCGCATCTACCTGCGCGATGTGCCCGAGCCGCTCTTTCTCGAAGGACAATCCCAGGCGCTCTACCTGCTCGAGCGGGTACGCGACGAAGCCCACCGTTTCGCGAACACCTACCACCGCCAGCTGCGCACCAAAGCCATCGGCGAGTCGAAGCTCGACACGGTCCCCGGCATCGGCACGGTGCTCAAGCGGCGGCTGCTGCAGGAATTCGGCAGCCTGGAGCGGCTGCGGCGGGCGGACGTGGACACGATTGCGGCCGTTCCCGGGATGTCGCGGCGCCGCGCCCAGGCCCTCAAAGACGCCCTGGGGTAGCTCCCGGGACGCCCCAAGCCCGCCCTTCGCATTGACTTTTGGACACTTGACCCCTATGATCCGATTGGTCTGACGGATGGATGTCCGGCCGGGCCATCCCCACCTGAGATATCAATAACGCATCCCGATTGTCGCCTTTTCGGAGGTTCCGGACGTGATTTCGACACGCAAGCTGGTCGGTGTGGTGATTTTCGCGGCGTTTCTGCCCGCGTGTAACGACGATCCGAATCTGCCCCCTCCCCCGGAGAAGCCGAAACAGGTCGCGACATCTGTGGCCTATCCATACAGCACCGACGACAAGGGCCATTTGACCGGGCTTCCGAGCAACGACGTGTATTCGATGCTCGCCGTGAGCAACGGCGAGTTCTGGATCGGGACGCAGGCCGGAGTGGCCCGTTATCCCAACCTCACCTCTGGAAGTCATGTCGCGGTAGATCCGGGAAAACCGGAAACCACGAAATGGATCATCAACGAAGTGAACGGCCTCCCGCATCCGCAGGTGAGATCGATGGTGGAGCTCGACGGCAAGGTGTACGTCGGCACGTGGGGCGGCGGTCTCGGCATCTACGACATCGCGGGGGACCTGTGGACGCAGATTCGTCCCGGTACGACCGGTCTCACCGACGGCTTTATTTCCGAGCTGGCCGTTTCGCAGCCGACTGAAAACAAGCTCTACATGTCCACCAATGACGGGGTCTTCATCTATGTGCCCGGTGGCGGCTTCACGCACTTCTCGACGGTGGACGTGAACGAGCAGGATCCGTCGATGTTCGATGTCGTGCGTTTCCAGCAGACGGTGTCGTCACTCGAAGTGGTCGACGAGGCGGGCCTCGTGCAGCGCTGGTACGGGCCGCGCACCGACTCACGTTACGAGGCGAACGCTGCCGAATTTCTGGGCATCACGGTTTCGAAGAGTGTATCGACCGAGTTCAAGTACACGCCGGTGAACTCGGGTCTTGTCGAGCCCAACGTGAATGACATCTACTACGATTCGGTGCGCCAGACGTACTGGGTGAGCTACGTGAGCAAGGGGATTTCCGAAGTCAACCTGACCGACAAGACGTGGACGAGCAATACGCTCGTGGAAGGACTTCCCTCCAACACCGTGTACTCGGTGACGCGCGCGGGTAACGGCGGCGCCGGCACGACACTGTGGGCGGCCACGCAGAACGGTCTCGCCAGGCTTGACGGCAAGCACTGGGTCGCCTTCGGCCGGAGCGGTGGGCTTCCTTCCGACCGCATTCGCAGAGTGTATTCGGATGACGGCAACCGCCTGTGGGTCGGCACCGTCGACGCCGGCGCGGTGAAGCTGGACCTCTAGGGCATTCGCAGGAAAAACGCCCAACGATGAGCACACCGGCCTCCGGTCTCCCGCGCGGGATTCCGGGGGCCGGTGTCGTTTTCACACCTCGAGAAACTTGGGGAAGCGCGTCAGATTGCGGATGCCGGTCCGGGTGACGAGCACGGTGTCTTCGATACGCATGCCGCCGATGCCGGCGTAGTACAGCCCCGGCTCGACGGTGACCACCATGCCCGCTTTGAGACGCGTGTCGTTCATCGCAATACGCGGCGGCTCGTGGATCTCGAGCCCGAGCCCGTGACCGGTGCCGTGGAAGTAGCCCTGCATGCGCCCGTCGATCATTCCGGTCTTGAACCCGCGCTTTTCGAACAACTCCAGGATGGCGCCGTGAATGTCGCTCGACAGTGCGCCGTGCCGGATCATGCGCAGCGCTCCACGCTGTGCGGCGAGCACGGCGTCGTACATTTCACGCACGCCGGGCCGTGGCGCACCCTTGACCACCGTGCGTGTGATGTCGGCGAAATACCCGGTTTTCTCGGCGCGCGGGAAGATGTCGATGATGATGGGATCGCCGGCACGGATGGGGCCGCTCCCGACGTCGTGCGGGTCGCAGCCGTGTTTTCCCGGCGCGACGATTGTGTGCGCCGGCATGCACCCGCGCGCAAAGATCTCCAGGTTGGCTTCGCGGCGCACGTCTTCCGCGGTGAGCTTCTTTCCGTTCAACACGAGCCAGCCCTTGTGGACGCGCGCGCGCTCGAGCATGTCGACGGCGCGCTGCATCCCGGCTTCGGTGGCGCGCATGGCGCTCACAATGTGGGCCACTTCGTCTTTGCGTTTGTAGAGCCGCTCGGGAAACAGGGAGCCGTCGGCGGCGCGCACGGTGATGCCGTGGGAACGGAGCCGGTCGGCGACGCCGCAGGAAAATCCCGATGGCACGTCCACACGGCGGATGCGTAGGTCTCTCAACACCTCCGCGATCACATCGCCGGGCGCGGGCGCGCGGCGCAGGCGCTTGCGGGCGAGCGTCGAGTAGTGAGACATGGACCTGACTTCGTGCGCATTCGACGAGGCGCGCGCACGGTCGATCTCGAGATCGCTCATCACGAAGATGCGCTTGCCGGATGCGGTGCGGACAAACACAAAGGGGTCGGGCGCAAAGAAACCGGTGGCGTAGAGAACATCAGCATCGGCTTCACTCGCGGCGTAGAGTAGTATATGTTTGGATGTGACGGGGCGGGGCACGGTGTCCTCCTCGAAACGATCGCAATGCGGCTGTCATCATCGCAGCCCGGGAGCGGGAAGTAAACCCGAACTCATGGCATCAGCAGAAAACAAACGCATCGACATGCACATGCATTCGACCTACTCGGACGGTGTCCGTACACCGGCCGAGCTGATCGACATGGCGAAGGCGAAAGGCCTGGCCGGCATCGCGCTCACCGACCACGATTCGATGGAAGGTTTCGCGGAGCTTTCGGCCGCGGCCGTGACCGCCCATGTGGAAGTGATGACGGGTGTCGAGCTCAGCTGCGAGTTCAACGGCAAGGACCTGCACGTGCTCGGCTACGGCGTCGACGCTGCCGACGCGCCGCTGCAAACGCTGCTGCGTGATTTTCGTGGCGCGCGCGAGCGGCGCGGCGAGCGCATCGTGGAGAAGCTGGCCGAACAGGGCGTGCACATCGAGATGTCGCACGTGATGGCCAAGGCCGGCAATGGTGCGCTGGGCCGTCCGCACATCGCCGAAGCGCTCATCGAAGCGGGTTATGCCACCGATCACGGCCACGCCTTTGCGCGCTTTATCGGCGAGGGCTGCGCCGCATATGTCGACAAATTCAAAATGCAGCCGGCGCAGGCGGTCGCGAGCATTCATGCGGCCGGCGGTCTCGCGTTCATCGCCCACCCCGGCTATTATATGGAAGACTTCCCGGCGTTTTTGCGCCTGCTCGATGAGGGCTTCGACGGGGTCGAGGTGTTCCACCCCTATCACATACCGCCCGTGATCACGCGGCTTCTGGCGCTGGCGCGCGACCGCGGTCTGTTGATTTCGGGCGGATCCGATTTCCACGGTTTTGCGGGCCGCGACAACATGGGCGAGCCCGTTGTGTCACACGCGCTGTTCGAGCGCATTCAGGAAACGCTTGTTGAAAGAAGGAGAGCGCGATGATCGAAGCAGGCATGAGAGCGCCGGCCTTCACGCTCAAGACCGACGAGGGCAAGGACCTTTCCCTCGAAAGTCTGAAGGGCCGCCGTGTCGTTCTGTTTTTCTTCCCCAAGGCCGACACCCCCGGCTGAACGCGCGAAGCCTGCGACTTCCGTGATGAAGTCGCCGCATTCGAAAAGAAGAACGCCGAGGTGATCGGGATCAGCAAGGATTCCGTCTCCGCCCAGGCGAAATTCAAGTCCAAGTACGAGCTGCCCTTTACTCTTTTGTCGGATCCGGACGGCAATGTGTGCAACGCATTCGGCGTGCTGGTCGACAAGAGCATGTACGGGAAGATCTTCAAGGCGATCGAACGCACCACGTTCGTGATCGACGAGGACGGCAAGATCGCGAAGGTGTACCCGAAGGTGAAAGTCGACGGGCACGCGCACGCGGTGCTCGAGGATCTGTAGCGTCCGCTCACAAGACCGCGCTCGCAGTCGCGCGCACCAGGTTGGTGCAACGCTCGCGCTCGCTTTTCTCGTTGATCGCATTGGGTTAAATTCACCTTCGTTACGAAGGTAAAAAACACCCAGCGTGATCGAACAAAATCGCGCCGGAGATCTTCATTGTCTCCGGCGCGATTTTTTGCATGACGCCTCTTGAGCAACACCCGCAAGCGAGCTTGTGAAAATGTTGATTACTGCCGCGGCGGCAGTAACAAACGAACTATTTCTTCCTGTAACGCAGGAAGAGCTCGTCTTTCACACGGCGCAGAGAGACGAGCTTGAGCTCGATGTGGTTTTTCTTCACGAAGCCTTCGCCGTCGAGGAACGATGGTGCGTTCCTGCCGCCGATCAAGCGCGGCGTGATGGTGATGTACCACTCGTCGACGAGGCCCGCTTTCGCAAACGGGAAGTGAACCTCGCCGCCGCCTTCCAGAATCAGTCTCTTCAATCCCCGCTTGTGCAGCTCTTCCACGACCCGTGGCGCTGACGGATGTTTTCCCGGCAGCACCACCACTTCGGCCACGCGCTGGAATTTCCGGATGCGCGCCGCGGTTGCCCGCCTGGTCGTGAATATGATCCGCTTCGTCGCGTCGCCGGCAAAGAAACGCTTCAAGGGAAGATCGAGGTCGCCGGACAGGACGACATTGACGGGGTGCGCGGCTTCACCGCGCCTGGTTCGTTTCGCGACCAGATCCGGATACCGGAGCAGCATGGGGTGGCCGTCGTGTCGCACCGTGCCGGATCCGATGATGACGGCATCCGCGCGCTCGCGCAGCACGTCCATCAAGCGGCGATCGTGCTCGCTGCCCAGCGCGAAGCGTTCGCGAGTGCGGGAGTTGATGCGGCCGTCGACGCTGACGGCCATGTTGACGATGATGTGGCTGCGGCCTCGAACCGTCATTTCATCGCGAACGGAACACGCGATGGAACCGCTCCGCAGCGTCGTGAATGAGCGGGACCGGCGTCGCCGAAAATGAAATGCGCACGTTGTCGGTGAAGTGTTTTCCGAAACACGAGCCGAACACGGTGGCCACACCTTCCGCCATCATCAGTTTGTAGATGTAGTGGTTTCGCTCCTCGCCCTCGAGGTTGCGCGGAATCACATCGGTGAAGTTGGGGAACATGTAGAAGGCGCCGTGCGGGCAATCGACGGTGACGCCCGGCAGATCCTTGAGTCCGGCATAGAGCGCATCGCGGCGCTTCTCGAATTCGCCCACCATGGTGTCGATGGCGCGCCGGCTCTCTTCGAGATTGTTGAGCGCTTCCGCGGCGGCATACTGCAGAAACGTGGTGACACCCGCCGTCTGCGTGTAGTTGCCGAGGCGGAGGAGCTTCGCGATGTGCGCGTGCCGCGTCACCGCGTATCCCACGCGCCATCCCGTCATCGAGTACGTCTTCGAAAACGTGAAGGCGGTGATGATGTTTTCCTGCTTCAGGCGCGCAAGCGAGAAATGCTTGCGCCCGTCGTACACGATCTTCTCGTAGGCCTCATCCGCGATGACGAACACGCCGTTGCGCGTGCAAATGTCGACGATGCGCAGGAGCTCGCTCTCGGTGAACACCTTGCCGGTCGGGTTCTGCGGATTGTTGAGATAGAAGAAGTCGCGACCCTGGATGGCGCGCTCCACGCGGTCGTAGTCGACCGAAAAATCGCGGTTGAGCGGCACTTCCTCGAAGTCGATCTGCGCAAAGGGAACAAAGTTTTCGAGCGCACCGCTCCACGCCGGCGAGAAGCCCGCGCCGCGCGTGAACAGCTTGAACGCGAGCTCGAGGCTCTCCTGTCCGCCGAAGCTCGCCACCACGTGGCCGCGCTCGAGGTCGTTGATGTCCTGATCCGCGCGCAGACGGTTGATCACCGCATCCTTGAAGAAATCTTCGCCGCCCGATTTCGGATACTTGGTCAGCCCCAGGTCGAGCCCGCGCTTGGCCGCTTCGACGATGAACGCAGGCGTGGGAAAATCAATTTCGCCGCGCTGGAAGAACACGAACTTCCTGCCCGACTTTTCGAATTCCTGCGCGCGCGTGCGCGCTTCTTCGCTGATCGACACGATGGGGGACATTCGTATGTCCTCCAGCGCGGGATTGAAGCGTGTGCGAAACGATTTGTTCACGGCCGGCGTAGTTTGCATCGGGACTTTCCGGCGTCACGCCTGCTTTTGGCGCGCCGCCTTGCGCAGCTTGCGACGCCACACGTGCAGCTGCTCGTTGAATTCGTGGACCTTGGCTTTGGCGGAATGAGTGCCGGCATCCTGCCGCTTCTTTTTCAATTCGCGAATCTTCTGCTTCAACTCGGCGCGCGTGAGCTTCTTCGCATCGGCGGAAGCCCCGCCTTCGGATGATGCCTTCTTTTTTCGCGTGGCCATGTCGTTCCTTTCGGCAGTCGAAATGGGGTTTGGTCGGAGAGCGCGCGTATGATACAACAGCCCAAATTGGGACAACAAGACGTTCGTGCCCGGAACCCCGGCGTCGGTCCCTCAAGGTGGTCCTACATGATCCGACGCATCACGCTGTGTTTTCTGGCCGTCGTCCTCGTTGCCTCCTGCCACAAGAAAACCGAACACGCCGCAGCGCCCGAAGCGTCCCGCAAGCTGAACCAGAACGAACGGCATCAGTTCGACCAGCTCACCATCCGTCAGATCATGCAGGGACCGGGAATGGTGGGCACCCCGCCCTCGGATCTCCACTTCTCCGCGGACGGCAAGACACTCTTCTTCCACTGGAACGACTCCGCCGCCCTCGACTCGATGAACGCTTTCGAGCCCGAGCGGGCATACGAGCACTATCTCGACCTGGCGTATCGCGCCGGCACGTGGCGCATGGATCTCTCCAGCGGCAAAATGGAGAAGCTCGCCAAAGCCGTCGCCGATACCACCGCGCCGGGCGAAACCGCGTGGGACCGTGCCCGGGCGCGCCGCGCGGAAATTCGCGGCGGCGACGTGTTTACCGTCGATGCCAGGAGCGGCGCAACGCACCGCCTCACACAGACCCCCGACGACGAGAGCACGATCCAGATTTCACAGGACGGCCGCACCGTTTACTTCACGCGCGCGCACCAGGTGTACGCGGTTCCATTCGACGGCGGCCTCCTGCGCCAGATCACCAACCTGGACGCGTCCGACGATCCCGCGAAAACGAAGCCCAGCGCGCAGCGAAAGTTCCTGATCGATCAACAGAAGGCGTTGTTCGAAGAATTCAAGGAGCACGGTCCCAAGAAGAAGGACGAATCCCACCCGCGCAAGCTGCACGTGGGTTCGGGCTTTGATATTACGCGTTGTCTGGTGTCGCCGAGCGGCAAGTACGTGGCGGTACTGCTCACCAAAGAAGCGTCGGGAGTTCGCAAACCTGTCATCCCGCTGGTCGTCACCGAGAGCGGTTACACCGAAACCGAAGAAGTACGCACCAAGGTGGGCGAAGCGCAGGATGTGACCCGGCTCGCGTTCGTCGATGTCGCGGGCGATTCGCTGGCCTGGTTCAAGAGCGACGAGGACATGAACCTCGAAATGCTGAGCTGGTCTCCGACCGAGGACGTGCTGCTCGTGCGCGGGCTTCCGCCCGCATTCCACGATCGCTACTTCTGGTCCGCCACGCCGTCCGAGCGCGACAAGGACGGCACCGTCGCCCCGGGGGTGCTCGATCATCTCCAGGACGACCGCTGGGTCGATGGTCCGTCATTCTATGAGACGGGGACGTGGCTGCCGGACGGGAAGACAATCTTCTTCATCTCCGAGGCCGACCAGTGGGGGCATCTATGCACCGCAACCCTGGACGGGAAGCGTACGCAGCTCACGCAGGGCAATTTCGAGGTCTACGACGCCGTTTTCGACGACGTGCACCATCGCTGGCTGGTGCTCTCCAACGAGCTCGCGCCGGGATCGCAGCGTCTGTGGATGATGGAACCCGACGGCGCCAACCGCCGGCTCCTCACTCCCAACCGCGGCGTCTATCAGTTCGTGTATGCGGCCGACATGAAGCAGGCCGCCGTGCTGCGCTCGGACTGGACCGCGCCGGCCGAGCTCTACATGCTCGATCTGTTGAATGGCGATTTCAAAGGTCCGCTCACGCAATCCACCTCGAAGGTTTTTCGCAGCTTCCCGTGGCTCGCGCCCGAGACGCTCACCTTGCGCGCTTCCGACGGCGTGGACGTGTACACGCATCTGTTCGACCCCGCGCGCTTCGGCGCCACATCCAACGGCGCCGGCGTCATTTTCATCCACGGCGCCGGCTATCTGCAGAACGTGATCGACGGCTGGAGCTACTACTACCGCGAGTACATGTTCAACTGCTTTTTGGCCGCGCACGGCTATACCGTGCTGAACATCGACTATCGCGGCTCCGCCGGCTACGGTCGCGACTGCCGCACGGCGATCTACAAGCACATGGGCGGGCGTGATCTCGACGATCTGATCGACGGCGCGCGCTACCTGGTACAGGAACGCGGCGTGACCGAAAAACAGATCGGCATGTACGGCGGATCCTACGGGGGCTTCCTTACCCTGATGGGGTTGTTCAAGTATCCGGACGAAGTGACGTCGGGAGCGGCGCTGCGCTCGGTGACCGACTGGGCGCACTACAATCACTGGTACACGGTGCGCATCCTCGGCACGCCGGAGGCGGACCCCGAGGCCTATAAGATCTCGTCCCCGATCTATTTTGCCGAAGGGTTCCGGGGCCACCTGGAGCTGCTGCACGGCCTGCGCGATGACAACGTGCTGGCGGAGGACGCGATCCGCCTGAGCCAGCGCTTCATCGAACTGGGCAAGGAGGACTGGAATCTGACCCTGTACCCGGTGGAGCGCCACCCGTTCCAGCGGGCGTCGTCATGGACCGACGAGCTCACGCGCGCGTACAAGCTCTTCGAGCGCACGCTTCCCAACGGGACGGCGCCGAAGCACTGATGGCGGGGTTATCCACGGGCTCAGTGCAGTCTGGACTTTCGGGCCGGATGCGCTAGAATTTGGGTTGTATACCGTCGCGTGAAAAGAGCTCGGGCTCGATCGAATGCGCCTGACGTCCTTCCCCTCGTGTGCACGGGTTCCACATGAGATGTTGTTTCTCCCCGCAGCATCTCGACCGACGCAACGAGGGGAAGGCATTTTCCGGGGGCGGATGAGTGTCTACGGCGCAAGCGGCACGTAGTTGTCGAGATCCGTGCCGTTGGGGAGTGCGAGAAAAAGTCCCACCATTGTCACTTCATCGTCACTGATGTCCGACGGCAGCGGCTGGCCCGCGAACATGATGAAGCCCGGCGCGAGATGCGCGAGCGGAATCGTGTGTCCGAGCTCGTGCATGAAGATCGAGTAGAGGCGCGGTCCGTCGCCCAGGTCATCGACGATGAGCACCCGGTCGTGCACCGGATATTCCTGCGCATCGTTCGAATACTCCGTGACACCGATGCCGCCGTTCATGGCGCTGCGGGGCAGGAATTCGACAAGAATTCCGATCGCGGGATCGACATTGGCGGCGGCGAACATCTGGAAGCCGAGTCGTGTGTTCCACCGGTCCGCGGCCTGCTGCAAGAGCGCGCGATAGTCGAGTCCATTCACATTCACGAAATCGCGCGCGTAGAACGGCACCGGGTAGGAATGCCACCGCTTGATGATGTACTTGCCGCCCACCGCGAGATTGGCGGCGCGCAGCAGATCGAAAATGCTTGCGTACAGCGTCGACTGCGGCTGCTGCACGGGAATCATGGGCACCTGCATGAGCGTGTCGGCGTCGATCGTGAATGAGGTGTGGAACACGTGATACGCGGCGGATGCGGAGGAGAGCTGGATGGTGATGCCGCCGCTGTTGACATCACCCACCTCGAAGCTGCCCGCGGCGTCGGTCACCGCCTGGGCCTGGCCGGCGCTGTTGGTCACCAGCGCGTCGAGCCCGGCGATGGGTGAGCCCGTGTACACGTCGCTGCACACCACTTGGATTGAATAACCGGGGACGCTCGTGTGCGCGAGCGCTCCCACGCGCGAAATGTTGCCGGCGGCGTCGACCGCGCGCACGGATGCATACATGTCCGTGCCGCGCAGGGGATCGCCCAGGGCGAGCTCCTGGATCGTGCCTGGATCGGCCGGGGTGGGCGGGTTGTCCACCACCGTGGCGCTTTCCCAATCGAACGGAAAGGTGCGGCTGCGACGGATCTCGTAATGGTCGGCGCGCTCGTGTGCGCTGTCATCGCGCGGCGCGGTCCAGCGCAGGATGACGGCGTCGAGTGCCGCATCGTAGGACGCGGTCAGGCTGGTGACGGCCTCTGGTGGCGTGGTGTCCGGAACCGGATGGGGAGTGGGAGGTGCCGTGCTGTCGTCGCCGCACGCGATCAAGAGGATGACGGCGGCGGCAAGCGCGAGCCCGACGCATGAGCGCAATGGGTGTCGAATCATGAGCGTGTCAACTTGCGTGGGGTACTATCAATGTACCGGTTGACGGCGTATGCTTGCAATGGGCGACCTTGACTTGAAATGAAACCAAGCTATATTGCACAGCTTACCGCCTCGCTTCGGGAGCGCATCCACACATGAGCGACGTTCGCGACATCATCATCCTCGGCTCGGGCCCGGCCGGGCTCACGGCGGCCATTTATGCCGCCCGCGCCGACTTGAAGCCCTTCGTCATCGAGGGCACCCAACCCGGCGGGCAGCTCACCATCACGACCGATGTGGAAAACTACCCGG
>Ga0173478_10000018_pt1 | contig 24442 bp, 35 predicted proteins | sample NitcycUS014104B1_FD_122623 | JGI IMG/M metagenome (GOLD analysis project Ga0173478, IMG submission 122623) | Soil microbial communities from Arlington Agricultural Research Station in Wisconsin, USA - Nitrogen cycling UWRJ-S014-104B-1 (version... | ecosystem: Environmental > Terrestrial > Soil... | reverse complement strand
TCCGGCAAACCAAATTCCATCGGGGTGAATCTCAAAATATTCACCTTCCACATTTTGAATAAAATAAAATTCATACCCAGCTCGCTCGGTATCGCAGAATTTATTAACTTTAAATTTTAAGTTGTATTCCATATATTCTCCTTTTTTAAAAAACCCTAGTTAATGTTTGGTCATTATATGGCAATTGGCATTTCATTTATTTATCCTATTAAATCTCAATTATTACAGGTTTATATTCTTGAAAATATGCTTCGTTTAAAATGGAAGCATTAATCAAAGTTGTATTCCCACGTTGAGAGATTTTATTCCCTGAATGAATGTGTCCAAATATGTGATATTTTAAATCTGGCAGGGCCTCAATTTTTTTTCTTAATTCTTCACATCCAAGATGTTCTGGGTTCAATGAGTCTTTTACCATATCTCCATAACCATAGGGTGGTCCATGTGTAATTAATATATCGCATTGTGGAGGTATAAGATTCCAATGTTTTTTAATTTCTTTCCCTCTTTTTCTATTAAAGGCCCAATTGTGTAATTCTGGTTGTACTGGAGACCCCCAGACTTTAAATTCTTTTCCTTCTGAGTTATGGATACTGCACCCACTATCATTGAGATAAATAGCTCCTGTTTCTTCTATTTTTCTTTTTGTCAATTCAGGCATTTTTTCTCCAACAAAATCATGGTTGCCACAAATTGTTATTATATATTTATATTCACCTATTTCTTTCCAATGTTTTAATTGCCAACAGAAATTCTCTAATTCTCGGATAGAACCTCTTCTTGAAAAATCACCTGCATGGATTAACACTTCACCTTTAGGAACATTTACTTCTTCTCCATGAGTATCTGAAATACATATAATTTTCATTTATTAATCCTGTATACGGAATACCCATTTATTCCTGTTACTGATTTTTCATTAACTATCAGTTTCTTCTTTTTTAATCGAGCCAGACTTGATTTTAAAGTATTATAGGGGATACCTTCGGATTCAGATAATTTTTTCAAGTTTATAGGAAAATTATCAAATTTTTTAATTAAGTTAAATATTTTAGAATTTTGCCCTATAATTGGGAAATCCAATGATTTTTCTTTGTTTATGCAATCAATCGAGTCGATTAATCTTTTTTCCATTAAAAGAATCTCGTCAATATTTTTTGATTTATAAATTGGATTAAATTTAAAATTACAATATCCAAATTTTTTAAAGAATTTAAAAACTGCTCCTGATGGTCTGTTCCTATGGGCAAATTCCCTTTGCCTTAAATTTGCGGTTTGTCCGATATAAATAGCGTTGTTGGGGAACTTTAATTCATAGACATAATAATTTTTTATTTTCATAAACTCACCTCATCTAAAATTTTTGTTAATTTTGAATTCAAATAACAATATGATAAATAATTGCCATCAAAATATTTTCTACATTCTAAATCAAGTTCTGGATAAATCTCATGGAAGCATTTCCCGCTTCCATTCTTATTTTCAATATCGGCCATTAGGTCTAAAATATGCTCCCTATCCATTTTTCTTAATTCATTTGTTTTCATTTTTCCCCCTTCATTCCTTCCCCTTTTCCAAATAGGAAAGAATTAGAGGCAAGAAATATTAAAACCATTTTAAAATCATTTCCTTTTTCTATCGACTCAATACTTTTGTTTATCAGTTCAGCCAATTTCTCATTTTGCTCAAGTGTTAATTCTCCAAATAATTTCGTTGGATTTACTTTCATTTTCATATTCCCCCCTTTCTCTGTTCTATAATCTTTGTTGCCTCGGAAATCATGTCGTACGCCTTTTCACAATGCCTTCTAATTTTCATTTCCAGCTTGTACAGATCTCCATCAATCTCAAGCTCATCATTTCTCATACCGCTAACCATTAAACCAAAGCCACATTCAACGTGTACCAATGCAGCCTTCATTTCCTTTAAAGTCATTATTTCAGTTTTCATTCTTTACTCCATTTTTCTTGCAGTATTATAAATTTTAAAGCACCTAACAGTTTACTGCTTGTACCTGTTAAACTTCCTTCTACCCCCGGACGGCGTAAACCTATTTCAAAAAAACCATCATCATTTTTAAAAATCTCATAACCCTCAAAAACCAAAATTAAACTTTTCATTTTTCCCCCCCTTGTTCCTTTTTTTCTATCTCGTTTTTGTTGGCCTCATTGCTCAAGCGCTCGTTGGCCTTTTGATATCGCTCTTCTAGCTCCTCATCAATTTGTTTTTTTAAATTATAGAGTCCCATTAAACTTAAATTTTCTAATTCTTTTTTTTCCATTTTAGCCTCCGATTTCTATTTCTACTTTTATTATTTCAACTTTTGGCTCTAAGTTTTTTGCTTTTTTCATTAAGTCTAAATGAAACTGATTCCTCTCTTTCCATGCCTTGAACTCTTTTAGAGTTGTAAAGGTTTGGGTTTTTAGGCCCCTCATTTCTACTCTTCTTACTACTACTTGTTTTGTTTTCATTTTTTTCCCCTTGTTATCTATATATTATATAACAATTCTTAATAATTTTTAATAACATAATGAAATATGATCAAATTTTATACACCCAAAAGGCCTTAGGTTTTAATGGGTTAGCAACCTATAAATTTATTACCCTTATTTCCGTTGGATAGCCCATGTTTCCAGACTGGTTTTTGAGGTAATAGTCCAGTTTTTTAATAGATTCCCCAACCTTTTCCTTACTCATCCTGATTTCTAATTCGTTCAAGGTATATAACGCCAAACCGTAAGGAGGGGTTTTTTCAATAGCAATAAAGATAAAATCATTAATAAATTTTCCGATGGTTCTATGGGCGGCTTCTAAATAAAAAGCCGCTTGGAAATTATATTCATACATTTTGACTGTTCTTCTAAAAGCATTTTCCGAAGCATCTTGGGTACTTTTTAAATCCACGATGCAATTAAATTGGACACTGAAAAGATCAGGGCGAGCTTTTAAAAGGATTCCGGTTGATGGATCTTTCCAGAAAATAGTTAATTCCTTTTCGGAGCTCTTAATTAATTTCCGGCATATCTCGTTTTTATAAAAAGCTTCTTTCATTTTGTGAAGATTTTCCCAGTCTTTAGATTTCCACATTTTTTTATGCATATTCTTTTTAAACCAAGGCTCCAAAACTTGATCCATCCAGGGTTTATAAATATCATTTTCCCATTGTTCTTTTTTAAGTTGCTCTGCTTTGGTTCTTCCAAATTTTAAGACTTCCATTTTAGGGATTTCATCTTCGCTATAATTATTCTCATCAAATAATTCCGGTTCCAAAATTAAGGAATGGAATGCAGTTCCAAATTCCTGGGCAGGGGAAGATTCCTTATTTTCTTTGGAGCAAAGATAATGCTCAAAACTTCGGTTTACCTGGATTAGATCGGACCTGGAAAAGCCTGGGCATCTGGGGTCATGGTAGATTTCTTCGGGGATATCCCTAAAAACCCCTTCCAAAACCCCTTCTTTTTCCATTTTAATTAAATCTTCAATAGTTTTCAAAATAATGCTCCTTTTTGTTTATTTTTTATTACACTTGATATATAATGACTATTAAGTAAATTAAACAATAAAAGGAGTTTCATGGAAAAAATTAAAGGAAGGATTGTAACCGTTAAACTAACAGAAAAAGAAATAAATTTTATTAAAAGCTTTGACCCATTTGAAAAAAAAGGTTTTTCTTTTGGGCTTAGGGCAATCTTAAAGGAGTTTTATGGAATCAGGAAACAAGCTAGCGGCAGCACTAAGCAAAGCACAGGGAGCAATTAAACACGCTAAAAAAACCCAAGAGAATGATCATTTTAAATCAAACTACGCCAACATAGCCGACATAATTGAGGTTATACAGGGACCGGCATCAATAAATGGTCTTAGCGTAACTTTTAATTTTAAGTCGGAAATCGGGGAAGGTGGTAAAGTTTGGAATTTTATTAAATACATTATTCGCCATGATTCTGGGGAAGTATTTGAAAGCGAATGGGTGGTAATGCTGATGAGAAGTAATACCCAACACGACTTTGGTTCTTCTAATACTTATTATAGAAGGCAACTTTTAAAATCCATTTATCAAATACCAGAAGAAGATGACGACGGAAATTCCCAAAGCATACCACCAGAAACAAAAACCCTGTTTAAGGATACAAAAAAGCCTATTCAAAAAAAAAATAACGACTTAATGATTACCTTTGGAACCTTTAAAGGGAACTTATTTTCTGAAATAAAAATAAATGATCTTAAAGGTCTTTATAAATTCTTAAAGGAGAGCTCCAAAGGAAGCACTCCAACCCAAGAAAAACTTAATTTTATGGCCAGTTTGGATAGTTTTATTAGGGAAGCGGAAAAAAACAATTAAATAAAAAAGGAAAAAATATGCTTAGTAAACTTGAGATTGAACAATTTAACCATTTTATAGAAAGGGTAAAAAATTCAAATGATGACATGGAAAAAGAAGTCAACATGATGAAGGCCGTATTGAAAGAATTAAAAAGAGGAGAACAACTTCGGCATGAAACTATTCACTTAATGAACGGTATTGGGGGTCTAATGCCAGAGCACCCCGAATTGCAGGAATATATCAAAACTGCCACTGAAAGATTCAAATAAATCTTTGCTTAGAAGGAAAATAAAAATACAGAGGAAAAAAATATGACAGAAAAAGAATATAAAGAAATGATTATTGCACAATCAGATAATGTTAAAACGAAAGAGGATTTGCTTAATCTTTTAGACAAGATTATGGAATACAAACATGATTACGGAACAATTGTCATGGGTTGCTTCGGAGCCATGAATGGAGCATTTAATGTTATAAACAATTCGAGCAGTGGAGGTATCACAGGATTTCAGGCATCGTGCTTGTCCTATGAGTTGTTCCAAAAATTTAGTTCTATTAAGCCTCCATATAAAATACTGGATTTCAACAGTATGCTGTACCCTCAATATGAAGATAGATTTCAAAAAAAGATATCCAAAGAAACTTTTGAATATCTTCAAAATAAAGCAAAAGAGTTTCTCAATGACGATCACTCGCTTACTCACACAGATGTAATAGCACATTGGAAAAAAATAGCGGAAGGAGAAATACCTTTTGGCTGGAGTATTGGAACTAATGATGATTAAAATATATTTTATAGAAAAATTGATGCATATGGCGATATAATATTAAGAAAAGTTTGCCACAATTCATTTAACTAACAACAAGGAAGTTGAAACAATGAAAATTCTTATTTTATCTTTAATAGCATTTAATTCCTTCGCCTCCATTTCCACCGAATACGCCAAGGGACAAGACCCTTCCCTTGGTTCTTTCTACCTTAAATCCAACCGGACCAAATTTAGAAACCCTGGAAAGACCGATGATACCGAAGATTCTATTTATTTGGAGAGTCGGGGGGAAATAGATTTTAAAAAGGATGTCTGGGCATTTGCCCTGGGAAGGCAGGTTCAGGGGGAAGGGGTAATTGATGCCTTTTATCATGCTGGAATAGGTGGCTTTTCAGGCTACCTTTCCCCCCATAATGGGGAGGGGATCAAAACATGGGGAGCAGCTTTTGGGGTTGATATACCCAAGGAATTCGCTTTTTATGTAGGAATCCATGATACCCCAGAACAAAAGATTACCCCCAAATTTGGTTTAGCATTGGATTTTATAGAAGGAAGCCTATTCGGGGAATTCTATGGACAAATATTTTCCCCAGAATTCTATGACTTCACCATAGGCTATGGCAGGGAATATAAAAACTTCTTCGGGGATATTTCTTATCATCAAACCAATGAGGAATTAAGGGAGTTAACCGCTAATTTGGGAGCAAAATTTAAACTCGCTAAGGAATTTTACTTAATAGGCTCCGGCAAAGCGGAATTATTTTTTAACCCTTTATTTAGCGTGGTGGCAGGAATCCAATGGCAGATCGAAGATTTTGAAATATCCGCAGCACATTCATTAAGTGTTTTGGATAAAGATCACCCAGAATATAAGAATTTTAATTTGGATTTATCAGTTGCGTACTTCTTTTAATTCATGGAAGTCAAAATAAAATGCAGGGGTTCCGGCGAAATATCCTTAGATAAAATCATTCCCTTTCAAGGGGATTTAAAAGACCTATCAGATTCCAATTATGAAAAACTAAAGAAACAAATTTTAACTCATGGAATGGTTGCCCCCTTCATGCTTTGGAAAGGGAATCTCATAGATGGCCATCAGCGTCTTAAGACCCTCCTAAAAATGAAAGAGGAAGGAATTAAATTGCCCGAGCTTTTCCCCATGGTGGAGATCGAGGCAAAGGATGAAAAGACCGCCAAGAAAATAGTTTTGGCGATTAGCTCCCAGTACGGAAAAATGACCGAAGAAAGTTTGTTTGATTTTTCAAAGTCATTTGATTTGGAATTTAAGGAAATGGAGGAATCCTTCAACTTCGATGCTTTCGATTTTAAAGATTATGAAAAAAAATATGGAGAATCAAAAGAGGTCGAGGGGGAGGACGATATACCGGAATCCGCTCCGGTTATTTCTAAGCTGGGAGATATTTGGTATTTGGGCGCATATTATGAATGTGAGAAATGCAAGAAGGAGTTTTCGGTTACGGAAGCTAATTCAAAAAAAATGGTATGTGATGTATGTCCAAGTTAATTTTTAAATCGAAGCATAAGGTTATGTGCGGGAATTGCACCGTTGAGGAAAATGTTAAGAGGTTAATGGGGGAGGAAAAAGCGGATATGCTTTTAACCGACCCTCCCTATAATATCGATTATAAGGAAATGAAAAAAGATAGAAAAATAAAAAATGATATAATGGAAGATGATTCTTTCCTAGATTTTCTCTCGCTAGGATTAAAAGGAGAGTTCAGCTGCTCCTACGTCTTTTGTTCCTGGCAAAAAATGGAATTATTTAAACAGGCGATGGAAAAGATGGATAAAAAAATTAAGTCCATGATTATCTGGGATAAAGAAATCCCCGCCCAGAACTTAGATAAATATTTCAAGCAGCACGAATTAATCTTTTACTCGGGACCATTCGGTGGAGAGAGAACTATCCGAGGGGATATCTGGAAAATTAAAAGACAGCGAAACGAGATGCACCCGACGATGAAACCTGTAGAGCTCTTGGAGATGATGTTAAACGATAACAGCGAAGCTAAAATAGTTTACGACGGATTCCTCGGCTCCGGCTCCACCCTTATCGCCTGCGAGAAAACCAATCGCAAACTTTATGGCTGCGAGATTGACCCCCACTACATAGACGTGATCGTGAAAAGATATTCCGAATTTACCAAACAAACCGAAAACATTTTTTTAGAACGAGATGGCAAAAAAACCCCCTATTCCCAATTAATTGACGAGAATCCATTAAAATAACATAATATTTAAATGCCCTTCGATTCTACCACAGCTACCCGATCGGGCAAAATATCCAAAAGAACGTCCGATAAACAAATGAAGCTTCTCCTTGAAACTTCCAGAAAAGAATTACTCCCCATTCTGATTAACCTTTCCAATTCCAAATTTGAAATAACCCTAGATAAATTAAAAGAGGTTATGAATGACCCCAACTTAAACATGATTGAAAAAGACTTCTTATCCTACGCCATAAGATCAACCATCAAAGGGGATGGAGAATTTGTTAAATTTATTCTTCTAATCCTTTACGGAAAAGACTTCCAAAACCAAGCAATAGAAGGCGATTATAAAGTTATCGAAAAAGAACACGCTAACAAAACCGACCAGGAACTTTTAAAGGAAACCATCGAAATAGGGGAACTACTGAAGCAAATCGAGTATGAAAAAATCAATCCTTAAGGACCACCATTCCCTTGCCCAGGAATCCTTAAGGAGACAAGCATCGCAAAACCTTTTAGCTTTCACCAAATATAATGACCCGACATTTCAAGTTAATTGGCATCACCTCAAAATGGCGAAAAAACTGGATCAATTAATAGGCGGTGAAATAAAACGCTTAATGATATTTGTAGGGCCCAGGCGATCTAAAAGCACTCTTGGGAATTTTAATCTATCTGCTTTCAATCTAGGTAAATTTCCAAGGCAAGAAGTTGTTTGTGCCACCTATGGGGATTCTCTTGCAACTGAAATGAACCTTAAAACCCAGCGAATAATGGAATCAGAAAAATATTCCGATGTCTTTCCAGGGACCGGAATAATCAAATTAGGAGCGAAAACCAAAACTGCCAAAAGAACAAACCATGAGTTTGATGTTATCCATAACCGCAACATTGCAGGAAATTATAAATCCGTCGGTGTCGGCGGCTCCCTAACCGGAAAAGGTTTCGACCTTGGCATAATAGATGACCCCGAAAAGAATTTTCAAGAAGCACTCTCCGAAGTTAAACAGGAAATGACCTTCAATTGGTATAACTCCGTTTTCCGGACCAGGATGGCACCGAATGCCAGAATTTTAATTATCAAAACCCTTTGGCATTTAAAAGACCTTGCCGGAAGACTGCTCGATTTAGCAAAGAAAGACCCTAACGCCGACCAATGGGATGTCTTAATTCTACCAGAAATAAAACTCTCCCATGATTTCAAAGACCCCCGAAGAATAGGCCAAGTATTATGGCCATCAAGGTTTTCTGAAAAAGAAGTTTTAGCAACCAAAGCTTCAGTGGGTACTTATGTCTGGAATGCCCTTTATCAGCAAAACCCAGTTTCAATTGAAGGCAATATCATTAAGAGGGATCAATTCCGATTTTATAAAGAACTTCCAAAAGCAAAACCAATTTTTAAAGTTATTTCTATTGATACAACCTTTAAGGAAACAAAAAACTCGGATTATATGGTGGGGCAAGTTTGGTTTGCTTACCCTAAGGATTATTATTTTGTGCATCAAGTGAGGGAACAAGCATCCTTTATAAGGGCAATTGCTTTAATTGAGGGGCTTATTAAATTTTGCCCTGATTATAATGCCCTTCTGATTGAGGAGAAAGCTAATGGTGCCGCCATAATTAATGTTTTAAGGAAAAGGTTTTCCAAAATAATCCCTATTATTCCAAAAGAATCTAAGGAAGCCAGGGTCCACGCCGTCAGCCCTTTATTTGAATCGGGTTCCATTTGGTTGCCGGAACTTATTACAAGCCCCCAAGCAGAATTGTTTTTAAATGAGATTTGTACTTTTCCATTTGGGGCAAATGATGACATGGTTGATGCATCAACCCAAAGTTTAAAATACTTAGAATCCAAAAAAACCCAAGGGTATAAAGAAGTAAACCGTAAATCTTCAACTAAAATAAAAGATGATTCTGGGTACTAAATAACTTAAAGTTTCCCTATTATGGCAAATTCTTTATTTGATGACCCTTTAAAAAGTACCCCACAAATGGATGGGGATAAAATTTTGAATTCCCAAATTAAAGGGATTCCTGTCCGTCAGGTTCAAACCAATGACGGAAGGTCAACTTCTGGAACCGAAATTTATGCCGGGTATTTTGCAGAGGAATACCTTGAGACACTTCATGGTTCCCAAGCAGCAAAAGTTTACGATGAAATGCGAAGGAAGGATGCTCAAGCAAAAATGTTGGTTTCCTGTATTAAGCTTCCCCTTCTTGCGGGGGTTTTTGAATGGCGACCTTATGACGATACACCGGAAGCAAATATTCATGCCCAATTTCTAAGCTTTGCCTTTGATAGCATGAGTACAAATCTTTCCCAGACTAAGAATAATATTTTTTCCTTTCCAATATTTGGGCATTCGGTGGTTGAAAGGGTTCATAAGGTAATTGAAAAACCTTTTCAGGTAGAGGGAAAAACTATCCTTAATACCTCAATCGGTTTAGATGAACTTCGGTGGATTAACCCCAAGACCATTGAGAAATGGAATTTTGTAAACAAAAGGTTCGCAGGAATAACTCAAATGGCATTTGGGGATTTGGAAAAAACCGAAGATATTCCTAAAGACTTCCTTAGTATTTTTTCCGTGGATCGGGAAGGGGATAACTTGGAAGGGATTTCCCTACTCCGTGCCTGTTATGGTGCCTATTTCCGTAAAGCAAATTATTTAAAACTTAACGCTATCGGATTAGAAAAGTTTGCCATAGGTATTCCCGTTGGAACCATACCCGAAGGGGAGGAGAATACTGTTAATAGGGTAATTTTTGAAGACGCCTTAACAAAATTTTGTACCCACCATGCAAATTATCTGATTAAGACACAAGGTTATGAAGTAGATGTTAAGTTCAATAACTACGATCCCCAAAAAGTTGAAGTGGCGATTGATAATGAAGATCGGCGAATGTCAAAATCCTTTTTGGCATCCTTTTTAGAGTTGGGAGTAACCACGGGGGGAAGTCAGGCATTAAGCACAGACCTTAGTTCCTTTTTTAGAAATTCCTTGGAATATTTAGTAGGAATTGTCGAAGCGGAATTCAATCGGGTTATTATTCCAGAGCTAATTAACCTTAACTTTCCCAACGTCCAAAACTTCCCCAAGCTTTTTATAACAGGGGTCACCGACGATGCCGGACTAATCTTCTCCCAAGTAATGACCAACTTGGTTAATTCAAAAATGATTATCCCTGATATGGCACTTGAGGAATATTTGAGAAAACTTTACGGATTACCTGATAAAGATGAAACTCCCAACATAAAACAAAGTCCCATGGCACCGAATATTGAAAATGCCATTAAGGCATTCAGGGAGAGGTTGAAATAATTGCCTGACAAAACTTATTTAGATATTATTGAATCGGGCAATGATCTTTTAAAGGAAATTATTGATTTCCATATGCCCAAAATCAAAAAGACTTATAACGACCAAATTTTTTTTGCCTGGGACATTTTAGGGGAAGATGAGAAATATTTAGCTACCGATGATTTAATTATTCCAGTTGCCATTTATGGGGAATTTTTAAAGGATATGGAACAAGGGCTTGCGGAAATTGCCTCTTTCACTATAGATGATACGGCAGCACAAATTGATTTAAAGGTTTTAACCCTGGCGGAGCCTAAATTTAAAAGAACTAAACTAAACAAATTAAATACCATTCCCACTTCAGTCAGAAAAAGGGTAGAAAAACAATCGGAATTATTCACCGATTCCATTATTGCCGATTACAAGAAAGACGTAATGTTTATCTATGACCAAAATTGGCAGCTTAAAAAAAAGGAAGTGGAAACTCTCCTTGATCAAGGGTATTTGACTTTTATCTCTGCCAAGAAAATAGAAAATGCAATTGAAAGCCAATCCGCTCAAGTTGTAAATGAAACTAGAAATGCGGTATTCACTTCTCCAGAAGCAAAAGAGCAGGGATTGGTTTTTGAATTTTGGAACCCAAATGATAATTCCAGTACACCGCTTTGTAGATTTCTAAACGGAACTTTATTTTATTCTGACGACCCTTATTTTGACTACTTCACTTGTCCATTACACTATAATTGCCGCAGTACGTTCATCCCTCTTTTAAAAATTCCTAATGGTAAAGAAGTAACAGGACTTCCTTCGCCTGATTCACTTCCTGCGGATGCTAAAAAATATCTTCAATTTTAAAGGTAAATAAGTACTTTTGCAATTCAAATAAATAAATATATATTCATTGTTATGAAATGGACAGTTGATGAAATTAAAAAAGTAGCCTCAAAATGTAGGTATAGATCAGAATTAAGAAAAGAATACCAAGGTGCCGCAGTAGCCGCAAAAAGGTTCGGTATCTATGAAGAAATTTGTAGTCACATGAAGCCCATGGGGAATAGATTCCTTAGAACTATTTACTCAATAGAGTTTGAAGATAAATCAGTTTATGTCGGATTAACTTTTAATTTTGAACAAAGAAAAAAAGATCATATTAAAAAACCTTCCAATAAATTTGTAGAAAATAAGATAAAAAATGGAATAAATTATAAATTTATTGATTTTAATAAAAGTCTACCACCAAACGATGCATTGCTATTGGAGAATAAAACACTTCAAGATTATAAAAACGGAGGATGGGAAATTATAAATATTATGCCGACAGGTAAAGGAGCTTCTTTAGGTGGTCATATTTCAAAGTATAATAAAAGAACATTACAAGAAATCGCAAATACTTGTAAAAGTAGAACTGAATTCGCAAATAAAAATCGGTCTGCTTATTCTGTAGCCAGAAAAACAGGATTATTGAATAAAATTTGCACACATATGCCAAAAAGAATTCTGAGAAAATCAAAATGGACTAAAAAATTAATTTTAAAAGAAGCCAAAAAATATAAAACAAGAACAGAATTTCAAATAAAATCAAGAACTGCCCATTTATGGGCAAAAAGATTAGGTGTTTATGATAAAGCTTGCTCAGAAATGTATGACTATAGGATATGGAACAAAAAAACCATCTTAAAAGAGGCTTTAAAATTTAAATATATTAGTGACTTTCAAAAATGTTCTGGCGGAGCCTATGAAGCTTGCGGAAAATTGAAGTTAAGAAAACAAGCCTATGCACATATGATCGAAAAACCTAATAGTGGAAGATTTAAGTCAAAAGCTAATTCTTTAAAATAAATAGACGGGCTTCCTGCCCTAAAAGAGCTTCCTCCTGAAGCCCGAAAAGTGTTACAATACTAATTATATGGAAAAAATATTATTCTTAGGGATTTTATTGTTTGTCGGAGGCTGCGGCTCTATTGGAAGTAATAAGGAACTAAAAGTCTGTCAGGAAAAATTAAAGGAATCTGAGGAAAAATTAATGTTATGCACTCTCTATTTTGACGATTGCATGGAACCCCATGATCCCGAATCCAAAGAAATAAAAGCAAACACCTATCACTGGTAAAATCAATTGACAAAAAAGCACGATAAGCTAATCTTTTTTAATGATACCCTTTAGAATTCCCGAACTCTCCCATTACTTTAATGACTTCCAAATTATAAACCTTCCCCCAAATGTTCAAATCCTTAGAACCGGAACCTTTAATTATGTTGATTTTTTCGGAGATACTGAGGAAATAGAAATTGATTCTTCCGATTTTGCATCAATGGTTGAAAATTTTAAAAATAAGGTCAGAAAAATAGATATAGCCCTGGATCAGGCACATGATATTGATGGACCGGCATCGGGGTGGATTAAAAATTTATATACCACTAATTCCGATACCGAGCTTTGGGCGGAAATAGAATTCACCGAACCCGGAAAAAAGAGAATAGCCAATAAAGAATACCGCTACCTTTCCGCAGAGTTTGCCTTTGATTACCAAGACAGCGAAACCCTAAAAACTTTTGGCCCTACAATTTTAGGGGTAGCTTTGACCAATAGACCTTTTATAAAAGGTATGCAACCATTAACACTTAACGAAGGAAGAAATATGCCAGCACCTCAAAATACCGATGTAGCAAAACTAATGATTGAAATGGAAACCGCCAAGACCCAATTAACCGAATTGAATAAAAAATTCTCGGATAATCAAACAAAGTTAACTGAAATAGAAACCAAACATAAAAAACTAAGTGAAGATTATGAGGCACAAGTTAAAAAGAACATGGAACTTGTAGATGAAAATAAGAAAATTGAAAAAAATAAAACTTTCGATGAAAAACTTAAGTCCGGTTTAGTATGCGAAGCACAAAGGACCGCTTACCTAAAAGATGACATGGAAGAATTCCTTAAAAATCAAGCTAAGGTAAATCTTGAAGGAAAATCCCAATCCCTAAGTGAACCTGGAAAAGATGATTCTGGGGAGGATGTTCAGGAAGTTATTTTAAAGAAAGCAAAGGTGCTAATGGCATCAGAAAAGATTGAGCTTGCAGAGGCGATTTCTATGGTTATCAGTGAAGATAAAAAACTTGCTAAAAAATACGCAGAAATTTTTCAATAAGGAAATAAAAAATGGCGACATACAAAAAACCAGATATTGAAACTTTTAAAGCGGCGGGAGTTATTCCGGCGGCACATTTAGTAAAACTAACTGCTGTTGATACCGTTGCCCTTTGTACCGTTGCAGGGGAAAAAGCTATTGGGGTTTCCTACTCGGAAGCTTTGAATATAGATGATCCCATCGAAGTAGTAACTTCAGGTGGGGCAAAATTAAAATTGGCAGAAGCGGTTACTATTATGAAATTTCTAGGGCCAAATGCCCAAGGTGCCGGAGTCCTTTCAAATGCCGGAGAGTTTTCAGTTTGCCAAGCACTTGATGCCGGCGCAATCGGTGATATAATTTCAGTGGGTGTTACACCTATTAACGTAATCATAGACGAATAAAAGGAACAAAAGTGAAGATTAAAGGAAAGAAAAAAGAAAAGAAACCTGCAAAAAAAGCAGAACCAAAAAAAATGACAGAAAAGGGAGCTAAAAAATGAGCCAAATGCGGGCAATAATAGATAAGTTATTAACGAATGTTTCTAATAGTTATCAATCGGAAGGGTTTATTTCCGAAATGTTATTGCCCATGATTTCAGTCGCCCAATATTCTGGGAAACTGGGAGCTTATGGAAGCAATCATTTAAAGCTGGAAAATTCCTATGCTGGCGGTTTGGGTGCATATAAGAATGTGAACCCAATCGTCACCAACTTGATTGACTTCCATATAAGCACATTTGGACTTGAGGGGTTTGTAACCGATGAGGATCGGGAAAATTATGAATCCCCTTTTGATGCCGAAAGGGATTTGACCGCAGGGTTAACATCCCTTTTAATAATTCAAAAAGAAGTAACGCTTGCGAAAGCTCTAACCGATATAACTATAATGCTTCAAAATGTTACCCTGGCAGGTACAAGTCAATGGTCTGATTATGTAAACTCTGATCCCATTGGAGACATTCGAGCCGGAAAACAAGCAATAAAAGCTGGGACCGGAATGCTCCCAAATTCTATAATTTTGGATTGGGAGGTTGCGGAGACTTTAAAATACCATCCCCAATTAATGGATAAATTAGGTTTTAGAGAGGCAAGACCTGGAGGACTTAGCTCAGTTGAACTTGCAAAGGCATTTGATCTTAAAAAAGTTTTCGTTCCATCTTGTAATTACGATGCCGCCAAAGAAGGGCAGCCACAAAATTTCATTTCATGTTGGGGTAAGGACGCAATCCTTGCCGTAATTCCCGATACTGCAGCACCTTTTCAAGTAAGTCTGGGGTATAGATTGCAGAAATCAGGAAAAACTCCTAGGAGAGTTTTTAAATATCCTTTGAATAACCCACCGGATGCCACTGCTATTTTGACGGATGACAAGTACGATCATTTTATTTCTAATGCTAACGCAGGATATCTTTTCAAAAATGCTATAGCCTAGAAATAAGTTATTCGCTCAAATTTATTCTCATTGATTAAAATTCTATTTAGATTTTAAATATAGTCTGGTGATTGCTTTTTTCTGTTTCCTTTTAAGTTTAATTGTCGGAAACCCACCCTTTGCTCAAGGGTGGGTTTTTGAACTAGGTAGGCTTATTTAATGGCATATTGTTCAGAGGACGAAGTCAGGCGTGAATTTAAAAATATAAATTGGGTTACCGTCCCTGGTGGAATAACTGCCGATACAATAACAGAATGGACCGAACAAGAATCCGCTTTTATTGATTCCTATTTAGGGGCGACCTACTTAATACCAGTCAATGCCCCTCAATCCTTACTTAGTTTAAAGAAAATTTGCATTTTTCTAACTTCATCCAGGGTTAAAAAAGCACTTCAAGTTAAAAACATTGATCCCGTAACCCAAAACCAGGTTAATGATTTGGAATATAATGCGGCAATAAAATATTTAGAGGGATTAAAGGATGGAAGTATCATTTTACCTGATGCGCCAAGGATTGAAATAGCTTCCTCTAACCAAAAAGTTTTTCATAATATGGTTCCGCCAATCTTCAATAAAGACAAAGTTCAATGGTGATTAAATGCGCTTCCAAGTAACCGTCCTAGATGATCAATTCCAAAAATTAATGGCAAAAGCTTTTCAAAGAACAGGGGATTTAACCGTCCCCCTTACCACAATTTCCAGGGAATGGTTTCAAGGAAATAAATCCTTTGTTAATCAAAAATCCCTTCTCCCAATTTGGGCAGATTTTAAAAATGAAAAGGTTAAAAAGCAGAAAATGGCGGAAGTTGGCTTCCTTTACCCCATGCTTAGGAGACACGGGAGACTTTTTGATTCAATCACCGATCCAAATAATCCTGAGGCAGTTAATCAAATAATAAATAAAAAGATTTTAGTAGTGGGGTCTTCGGTTCCTTACGGAATTTTCCACATGACCGGAACTAGAATAATGAAAAAACGGCCATTCATTTTTTTTGGTCCTGAACAAACCAAAACCAAGCAAATAAAAAACCAACCCACCAATGAACGAATAGAACTTTGGAAACTAATTTTATCAACTTGGATTGTACAAGGAAAAAAGAAATGAGGGATGTAGAAGAAATTTGTAATCGTTTTGATAAAATCCTAAAAACAAAAATAAACCCCATTCTTTTAGAAATAGATGCGGAAAAAAATGATGGGGCAACATTAGACCCCGTGGTCCCCGAAGCAGTTTTTTTTCAGCAATTAAATGATGAAACCATTAATATGAGTCCCTTTATTCTATATGGGATTACAACCGAAACCCTCCAATCAAGGGGCGGTAACTCCCATTCCTCCGAAATAAACTTTTTTGTTTGCATAGCACTTTCATCAACTAACTTATCCGATATTTCAAAAAGGCTTTTAAGGTATTCCAGGGCATTAAAAAAAGCTATTTTAGATGCCTTTGAAGATTTAAAAGTGGTCCTCCTTGGGACAGGACCAATAACATTTCAGGATTCCAACACTAATAATTTTTCTCAAGGAATTGGTTTAGAGTTTTCATTATCGGCAGCATTTGAAAACTAATGGAGAGTTATGGCCATTATTGATTTTAATTGGATTAAAAAATATTTAAATTTTTGGCATTGGAAAAAGAAAAAAAAAAAAAAAAAATATCAGATGGCCTTAAAAGAAGAAAGGAAGAAATAGAAAAACAAACATTGCAAAATTAACTTATCAGCCTAAAATAATATTTAACTCTAAGGAAGGAGTTTTTTATGGCATTAAGCCCGATCAGAAGTATTTTTGGGGTACACCAAATTGTACCTTACAACAAAGACACCAAAGAAATATATGGAACCATGCGAGTTTTAGGTGGATCAACTCTTGCCTTAACCGCAGAAACAATTGACCTTAATGGTGGTTCTTCTAGATACCCATGGGATTCCGAAGTAGGGGCAATAACTTCCGAGCTAACCATTACTGCGAGAGAATACCCCGATTTCGCATTTGAATTATTTCTCGGAAAAAAACCAACTAAATTTGCCGCTTCAAATGTTTCTACAATATCTGCAATCACCAATGTTAAAGGAGTTTCACTTATTGATGCCGCAAATGGAATCTCAACCGTTGGAATTATTCCTATCACCGGAGAAGTTGATGCCAAGTTTGGTCAATATATCATTAAAGCAGTTTCTGCAGATGAAATTGACGTCTACATTTCTACCAATATTGATTTTTCAAGGGGTATTGATGCCGCTTATGAAGACGATCTTCTAAAAATAACACCAACACCTTTGAGCATAGCAATCGGTAAAACTCCATTAAATAATTTCGGAATAGAGTTTACCGGAATAGGAGTCAATGCTTTTGTGGTGGGTGATACCGCTTCCTTTTCTGTAAAAACTCCTAATCGTGGTTCTATGGAAGTTGTGATCGGTGGCTCGGCGGACATTTTCCCTAAATTTGGCTGTTATGTTTACGGTCAAAAGAAGGGTTCCGGTGGAATGGTAGAAATTGATTGTTTCAACGTCCAAGGTGGAGGACTTCCAATTAACTTTACTGAAAAAGAATTCTCCGAAGCGGAAATAACCGCAAAGCTTCTTTATGATTCCGACCGTGGCGGGGTTTTTAAATTCCTTTCTCAGGACTAAGTAAAAGGTTTTCTGGTAGCATTTTTCTAATAAGAAAACCTGAAGCACATAGTCATGGAATTATCTGAAATATTGCCTTCCAATTCTAAATTTTATTTATCCGCATTGGACCAAGATATTTATTTATCTCCCCCTACCCTAGGATTCCAAGTTGAATTCGAAAAAAAGTATAATGCCAAAATTGAAAGTTATGTTGAGCAAGGCACTGATTTGGATAAGCTTATTATTGCCGCTTTTAATTTAATGACCCCTGCATCCAAAAGAACTTTTAAAATAAGAGAAGTAATAGAGGTGGATGATTTGGGGAATGAAAGTGTTAAAAAAATAGGTGGAGTCGAGTTATTTAAAAAATCCATCGTGGCAAATGAATTTATTTATATATACCAAGCAATCATAGAAGCTTGCAAATTCCCTCCAGTGGTTATTGAAGGGTTAAAAAAAAAGATTCAGGAGATGGAAAAAATCAATGGGAATTAATTTTCGATCTTCTTTCCTATGAATACGGATTTACTACTCTCCAAATTCTAGAAATGACTGTATACGAAGTAACCTGGCGAATAATTTCAATCAATAAAAGAAAATCTGAAGAGCTTAAAACCCAATGTGCTTTAAGGGGTATAAAACTTAAGGAACCCAATGAAGAAATTATACTTTCCAAGGAACAAGAAGATAAAATTTCTGCTAGAATCAAGGAAAGAAATGCATCACTAATTAAGGACAAGATAAATGGGGTCCGAAGTAGTAATAAAAATATCAGGTGACACTAAAGACCTTGATAAAGAATTTGAAAAAGTAAATAAGTCCGTTGATAAAATGGGTTCCGGTGTTGCTAAAACTATGGGCAACACTTCCGCCACCATCGGAAAACAATTTCAAAGCATTAATAATGATATAAATAAAATGGCAATAGCATCCGGTGCCGTCTTCGCCGGAGTTACCCTTGCGGTTAAAGGTTTCATTTCTGATTTCATTGAAGCTGATGAGATTACTCAACAGCTAGAAAATAGTTTCAAAAACCTTGGTCCTGCCGCAGGTATTTCCATAAAAGATATTGATAAATTAGCAGGCGAGGTTCAAAGCTATTCTAAATTTTCAGATACCGCAGTTAAAAAATCCGCAAGTCTTCTTCTTACCTTCCAAAACTTATCAGGAAAAACCGTCCTTCGGGCAACGGAAGCAGTCACCGACATGGCGGCAGCATTAGGAAAAGATTTAACTAGTGCCGCCCAAATGGTGGGAAAAGCTTTGGAAGACCCTGCGGAAGGGTTAAGTAGACTAGGAATTGCTGGAATTAAATTTTCCGGTGAACAAGAAAGGGTTATTAAAAATTTAGTCGAAACTGGTAATGTCGCCGAAGCTCAAAATATTGTTTTAGCAGAGCTTGAAAAAAGGTTTAATGGTGCCGCTGAAGCCACCGGAAAAGGTGCCGGAGCTTGGGCAATTTTAAAAAATACTATCGGGGAACTTTCTGAGGAAATTGGAAAAAATTTATCTGAACAATTGGAATCAATCGTCAAATGGTTGCAAGGCCTCGTTACATGGGTAAAGGAAAATGACGGTGCCATTAAAATATTTTCAACTGGACTAATTGCCTTGGGGAAAGCCGCCCTGGTTTTTTTAACAATAGCAGCTGGGGCCAAGGCCTTTTTATCTCTCAATTCTGCAATTGGAACGGTAACTAATGTAATACCAAAGGTAGCTTCGTTAATAATGTCCATGAGTGCGAGCATGGGTGTAGCAAAAACTGCCACAGAAGCGGCATCCTTAGCAGTAAAAGGTTTGGTTGGGGCAACAGGCCTAGGTTTATTAGTGGTTTTTCTTCCCGATATAATAAATTTATTAAAGGATTTCTGGAAATGGGTAGAAGGACCAAAAATTGATCCTAAAAATTTTGACCAAGTAGCAGATCAATTGAATTCGACTTCTGAAAAACTCAGGTTAATGCAGGAAAAATTAAAAAAGGCACGAGAGAATGGATATTCCGAGATCGACACCAAACCATTAAGAGATCAGATTGCAAAACTAGAAGCAGAACAAAAAAAGCTAACCGAAATAAAAAATAAATTAATGGAGGCGCATAAGGCAGGTCAAAAGGTTGAGGGGTTAAAACAAAAGAAAACTCCAGAAGAACGAGCGAAAATAATTAAGGATAAAAAAGCAAAAGAATCCGGTAAAACGGAAACCCAATTAAAAGATGAAGAAAGAATGAAAATCCTTGCCCAGGAGAAACAAGCTTTACTATTACAAAGAGATTTCGAAGTAAAAACCAGAAAGTCTACAACTGAAACACTCAAGGCATTAGACCAAGAGGCAGCATTTACCAAGGGTCTAACCCAAACAAAAGAAACCGAAGAAACATTAAAAAATATTGAAACCCAAAAAGCGGCCTTTGAAAAATCTTTAGAAGACAGAAAGGCCATTGAGTTAAAATACATTCAGGAAAAAGGAAAGCTCGATCAAGAAGCAGTAAAGGCCAGAGAAACCGGAGGGACTGAAAGCGAAGCACTGCTCGCAAATATCGAAATTAAAAAACAAATATTAGATGAGGCACATAAAGCAGACCTAGCCAAAAATGCCCAACAAGAAGGTGAAAAAAGGGACCAAGCGGCGACCTTCCTTCAAGAAAGAATGGCCATTGATGAAGAAAATAGAATCGCGAAAGAAGAATTAGATGCCGAACAACATATATTAGAAATGGAATTGGATCGTACTTTAAAGGATGAAGAACTTGCGGCACTAAAAGCACACCTTGATGCAAAAAGAAATCTAGAAAAGGAAGCTAATGCCCAATATTTAAATGACGTACTAAAATATGGAAAAGGAATTGCGGATGCCAAGAAAATTTTTCAATCTCAAGATGTGAAAAATACCGAAGGTTTTCTTGATAACATAAATACTCTTACGAAAGGAAAATCTAAGGAACTGGGGTTAATTAACAAAGCCTTTAGAATAAAAGACGTAATCATAGATACGGCGGCGGCCATAGCAAAGGCAAATACCGTTCCTCCTCCTGGTAATATTCCAGCAATAGCATTTGCCGCAACAACTGGTGCAGTTCAACTTGCCACTATAGCCTCAACCGGATTCGCCAAAGGTGGTATTGTAACCGGAGGGATTCCAGGTGTGGATTCTGTCCCTGCTTTATTAAAAAGAGGTGAAGTAGTTCAACCGGAAAGAAATTTTGATAAGCTCTTAGATGATAAATTAGCGGCAAGAACTAATAACCAACCACCAAGCATTTCTGTTATTGTACAAGGTAATATTATGGCGGACGATGATAGTCAGGTGGATAAGCTAGTTCAAAGGATTAGTGATAGTTTGGAATTTAGGAATTTAAGATTATATGGAGTAACCTAATGCCAAATTTTTTACCTAAAATCGAATATGGGCTAACCCCTGATATAATAAAATTTAATAAACCCCCTGAAGGGGATTATTTAAATACTGACATTGATGCATCGGAAACTACTAATAGAAGTTTCAATGGTAAAGTACAAACCTCTTGGGGTTATAACCAAGTAAGTATTAATCCACATTTTAAATTAGTCCCTGAAAATATTAAAAGACAAATGGATGTTTTTTTTAACTCAATCGCTGCTACTGGGCAAATGTTTAAATATTTTCCCCATTCCGACGGTGCAGAATATTACGTTTGCATTTCCAAAAATAAAAAATTCACACCAAAAGTAATTGCCATTCAAAGCCAAGACCCCAACACCTTAACCACAAATTTTTTCTGGGAATTTGATTTGCCTATGCTAGTGGTTGACCCTGGAAACTTTGCAGTTTCCGGTGCACCAGTAACTTCGGTTAACACTAGAATCGGAAATGTTTTTGTTAGGGAAATTTATAATCAATCTGAAACGGATATTATTGCACAAGGTACCGACACCGGATTAGATGCAAAAATTATTGTGGTTCCCGATGAAACTTTATTATTACCGGAGAAAGGGCGACTGGCATTCGATGATTCAAAACTAAAGCTAATCTTCCATGATGGAAATTCATGGCAAGAAATTGGCGGCGGTGGTGGGGCTTACTCTCCCAATGATCAAACGGTTGTTGATGGTGGGGAAATTTTATTAAGTGATAAGCAATTTCAATCTATAATTTTAACCTCTGTAGGTTTAGTAACATTATCCCCAACTCCTTTGGGAACAATTAGGGCGAAGGATAGGACTACAGTTATTTTAATCGGAACTTCGGATATAGATTCTCAAGTTATACAATTTTCTGATATTGATGATGGGATAATTTTAAATGGAAGTGCTAATTTGAGAAATAATAGCATTATTACTTTACAATGGCTGGAGCCAAAGCTGAGATGGCTCGAAGTAAGCAGGAGTTTTTAAGTGAAAATATTATTTTTATTTCCTTTTTTACTTTTCGCTCAATCGGCGATCAGAATCCAAGATGAAGGAATTTCAAACTACCAAATACAAAATAATGTACCTACTGTTACACCGGCAACAGGTAGTAAATATTTATATGACCAAAATTCTGTATTAATGAGAAAGGATAGCACAGGAGATATTGAAAGAGTAAGAGCATTAGAAACGGAAAATATTATCAGCAACCCTGACCTTGAACAAGGCCTAACTCCCTATTTTATATCCTCCGGCGGTATGACTTTAAATGAAACTACCCCTTTGGAAGGCAAACGATCTATTGATTTCGATGCCACCGTGACAGATGATTTTGTGGAAACCCAGCTCTATACCATCCCTATAGGGCTTATGGGGCAAAATTGTATGGCAAGGGTTTTGGTTAAAGGAGGGGATGCCAACTTACAAGCGCAGGTGGTGAATGGGAATAATCAGATTGTAGTTTTTAAACAGTTAGAAACCTTCGCCGATGCCACTTCTCAATACCTAACTTTTAGATGCCCGACCCAAGCAGATATTTCGACTACCCCGCAATTTGGGCAGTTTAAAATAAAGATCGTGCAGACCACCGCTACCGATTCACCATTGGTTACTTTGGATAAATTCTATCTTGGGGAGTTTGCGAGCAATTCAATGGTGGTGCAGGGGCAGCCTCAGTGGTATTATTACACAGCAAATGCGGATATAAATGGGAATTTTAATTTTCCTGCTTCGACGGATTCGACTAATGATAAAACCTTATTTACTTATTCTGGGACAAATTTAACTGCTCTTAAATCTATTAAAATAGATATCGGTACTTATGCCCAATCTAGTGCAGGGGCCACTGTTGATATTTATGGAGTTACAACTTGTATAATTTCTGGAGTATCAAGAGCTATTTCAACTTCCCATGTAGGAACAAGCTCTGCTGGCATAACAGTTCAACAATTAAATTTCGGAACTATTTTATTGAATGCGGGGGATACTTGCGCAATTTCTATTACAAGATTTAATAGGGCAATAAACTCTTACCAAATAAACATCACCGCCACCCCTCTCCCCCAACTAGCAACCGTGGTAGCGAACCCGAATTTGCCGGCTGGGTTTTATGCTAGACGGATTTGGAATAACTGTACAGGGTGGCAAAGAACTTCTGTAAATAACTGGGCAGATTATCCCGCAAACGCGGCCTGTTCACCAATTTCAACAGAAGGATTTGCAATTAATGATGCTGTCAGTAATGGGCAATTAGCACAGCTAACTTTATCCTCCATAAAGAAAGGTTATTATAAGGCAAAATTTGGTTACCTTTACGCTCCCGCGACTACGGCTTGTAATTTTAGATTTTTTAGTCCATCAGTAACAATTTTGCCCACTACTTATTATAACGGCGGTGCAAATGGAACAGCGTCCCCAATGATGCAAGCTATTTTATATTTTCCAAATGATTTAGGGCAAACAGTAATTTCAGCACAAGGAACAGGTTCAAATGCTAGTGCCAATTGTTGGCTATTGGGCCACGTTTCTCTAAGTCCACTAGAATTTACTTTAGAATACCTTCCCGACCTCTCTTCCCCCTACAACCAATCCATCATTGCCGCTTTAGAACCGCAGGTCACGAACAGTTCGGGGAAGAGGTGGAGAACGGAGAGTTGTTACATTACCAACAATGGAACGGCGGCGATGGCGAGTGAGAGTTGTAATACTTGGGTTCAGAGTGTTGGTAGGACTGGCGTTGGGCAAATAACTATTAATTTTATAAATGGAATTTGGGCCTTTCCCCCTAATTGCACCGGTACTACTACAAATTGTTGGCAGGTGAATAATTCCACCATTCCGACTACAACATCTACTATTTTTTCAACTGCAACTAATGCTGGGGCAGGCTTTGATTGTCCTCTAACAATAAACTGCCAAGGATTCCAATAAATGAAAAGAAGCGTGGCCAACAAATGGATTAAAGCTTTGAGATCGGGGAAGTATAAACAGACCACGAGTGTTTTAAGAAATCTAGATGGATTCTGCTGTTTGGGGGTATTATGCGATATCTCTGAGAGAGGTAAGTGGAAAAGGGCTAAAGGTGGTAAAGTCTTTGTGTTTAACGATTGGTACGATAAAACTATGCCCAACGAAGTGATAGAATGGGCAGGTATGAATAATGGTTTTGGTTTATTACCTGATACTTCCTTAACTGATCTAAATGATCATGAAGGAAAATCATTTGATGAGATAGCGGATGTAATAGAAAAG
>Ga0173478_10000014_pt1 | contig 27109 bp, 57 predicted proteins | sample NitcycUS014104B1_FD_122623 | JGI IMG/M metagenome (GOLD analysis project Ga0173478, IMG submission 122623) | Soil microbial communities from Arlington Agricultural Research Station in Wisconsin, USA - Nitrogen cycling UWRJ-S014-104B-1 (version... | ecosystem: Environmental > Terrestrial > Soil... | reverse complement strand
TTTACCATATTTAAATAATACGAATCTGGAAGATCAACTCCTTGTACTTCTTTTATCCAATACTGACATTCATTTTCTTCTATTTGAATTCCTGCTGTTATTTGTTTTATTGTAAATCCTATAGAGTCTTCATCCTCTTCAATATCTTTTGCTTTGTATTCTTTTAGTAAAGCTATTATCTTTTCTTTCATTCTTTTTCCGCGAATTTACTTCTAGACTCTAAATTATACTTTTCAATGTACTCTTTTGCATCGGACAGATATTTTATTAAACTGTCTATATCTTGTTCGTCAAAATCAAAGTTTACTTGATCACCATCTTTTAAAAATACAGCTCCTATTGTTTTGAGAGGTATATAAGGTTCTACATCATTAGTACCACACACAAAAAATTCAAACTCTCCTGTGTCTTCTACTTCACTTAATCTATATATTTGTTTATCCATTTTATTTATTTTTAATTGTTCTCATTAATTTTAGCAGAAGTATGTATTAGAAAATCATGTAGACTCTTATTCCACCTAGCATCTGATAAAGCATTGTGTTCATTTTTTTGTTTTGGAAAATTTGGATGTGCTTTTAAACCTAATTTATAATTCCCTACAAGCCTATATTCTTCATCTAATAGTTGTTTTAAATCATTACAATACATTGGAAAGCTTTTTGGGAGGTTCATCATATTTCCAAATAACCAACAGAAGACAACCCAATCGTAATCTGCATAGTATGCATAAAACTCTGCCTTAGTGCCCTCTTCATTTAATAAGATTTCAAAATACTCATCGCTGGTGCCTAACCACTCATTATATAGCTCTTCATTAGGGTCTAAAGTAAACTGTGAAATCTCTGTTTTTATTTGTTTATTAGTTTTCCCGTACTTTTTAATTAATCTTTTAAATTCTTTATATGTAAACTTAAAAACTGGTGTTTTAGTATTTATACCTAAACTTTTAGCTTTTTGATATGTATTCCATTCTTTTGTGTTTAATTCACTATAAATTGGTCTCAGTACATTTTCACGAATCCAATAAACTTTTTTACCTTCTGGAAATTGATTTCTCATATCTCCTGATTGTTGTTCTAATTGAAATCTATTCCATGCTTCTTTTATGTTGAAATCTTTTGAAATTGTATAATATTCGCGCCCATCCTCTGCTACAATCCCAATTGAAATTAAATCAATTGTATTAGGTGTGTATTTTCTAAATAAATTTATTGGGAAATTTTCTTTTTGTTTTCCCTCTAGGAATTCTGTATCTAAGTAATAATTCATATTGTTATCTTTTGTTTTTAATTTTCTGAAAACATTTCTCCTTCTACAATTCTCTTTAAAGAAGCTATTCCATTATCTCTTGCTGCTTCAGATGCATAAAGTTCACTTGAAACTATTATTTGACCGTTATAAGCTTTTACTACAAAATAGTAATGTCCATTTTTTGCTTGTTTCTTTTCTATCATTTTTCTGTTTTTTAAGTTTTTTTGCGCGATTTTAAAATAACATGTTATAGATTATAATTAGCCAAATTGCTAAGTTGTAATATTCCATATAAGGATCTACATATTTAAATAAACCTTCCCAAAATTCTTCACTGCTAGTATCTAGTATTCCAATAAGTCCATGTTTTAAAAGTAAATATATAATTGTAATAAGTCCTACTATAAAAACTGTTATACCTGCTGGAATGTAATATAAATCTACAGATATCTCTTTTATGTTTTTCATTCTATTTCCTCAAAATTATCTTTAAAATATTGTTCTGCTATTAACCACTGATCATTATGATTTTTAGGGTTTCTTCCAATCATATCTCCTATCTTGGGACTTCCATTTTTCTCATCAGCATTTGAAATAGAAACTACATATTGCCATCCAAATATATTTATGTAATTTTTTGAAGCATACTGATTTATATCTTCTTGTGTCACTTCTCTAATTTCTGCAATCTGACTTCTCCTGTAATTCTTGAATTCACTCATAAAGTTTCTGTTACTATTATTAAAAAATCTTTTGTACCTACATTTTCTAATCCCCAACTATGTAATTTCTTTTCGGCTTCTTGTATATCATTGGCTTCTATTAGTTTATCTATCTCATTCCACTTTACATTAGTTCTATATCTTATTTTTCCTAAATAATAATTATTTTTCTGCATAATATTCTTTTTATTTGTTTTTTGCGGAATTTATAAATTGCTCATTATATGTAACTAAGTGCCCATTTGGGTCTGCACTAATTCCATTAGAAATAAAATAAAAACTTCTCTCGTTAAAGTTATTGCTAGAAGGAACCTTCACCTCAAAAAAATCTGTTTTACTGTTACCGTTTTGGATTATCACTACTATTAAACTTTTATCCAATTGTTCTGTTTCAACATCATCTGGTGCAAATTCTATTTGTGAGGGATCATTTAAAGAAAAATACATTCCTGTTTCAAATCTAATGTCTCTAGGACTACCTGTTCCTAAAGTACCTAAACCTCTCCAAATTACTTTTTGCGGTTTTTCTTTATTCCCCCATATGTAGACTTTTGACCCTATTTTAATATCCTTAGTATCATCTCTTGTCATAATATTCTTTTAACTGCTTTACTCTTAGTTCTATATGTTCTGTTATCCAATTATATTCTTGTTTTTCAACTCTTTTCGCGGAATTACCACTTCCATATTCATAATAATGAGCTAATGGTAAATTAATGTTTGCAATATCTCTTGGTCTTATCTTTAATTTTAAGTCTATAGCTGATTTTATCTTATTTTGAAATACTTCTGGAGATAATTCTAATATTTTTTCAGACTCTTTTCCAAGTTTTTTTGCCGAAAATCCATGTAACTCTCGTAGTTTATCATTCAAAGTTGCGTGCCAATACCAATAACCTTCTATGGAATTAAACCAACCATGCTCTGTTTGAATTGGAGACAAACTAAAATTACTAAGCCATCTACCTATTTCTGTTTTACCTTTGGAGTAAATGTTTATGTGATCTACTCCGTCAATGCTTCCTAATCCAGTAGCCATAAAAGTAATTTAAAAAGTATTAAAGTTCCCATAGAAAATATTAAGCATATGTACAAGAGCATAAAAGAAGGTGTGTTATCAAAACTTAAAGCAAGAAACCAAATTAGGGTGACTATTATATAATATCCAATTATCTTTTTCATAATATAATTATTTCTTAACTCGATATGAAACTGTTGAATACTCCTCCATTTCAAAAAAGTTTAAAGTGTGTCTACAATCACTATAATCCATTTGTTCTGAAAATAAATCTGTAACACTCTCAACACCTAAAAACTTATCTCCAATTTGATAAACAGATACTGAAGTTTCATACCATCTATGTTTGTCTATGTCTAATTGGGAATCTACTTCTTTCATATCTTTAAGAAATGCATCATAAATGTCTTGTGGTATATCTTCATCTTCTAACCATTTATAAGAGTTTTGTGTAAGATTCAATGCGTTTAATTGTTCTATTAGTTTTTTCATAATATTTATTTTTTGTAAAGGTAATTACTATTAATGAGATTTCAAAATTTATTTTGCTTTATTTTCTTTTTTCGCGAAAAATATAATTAAATAAAAAACCTCACCGATTAAAGTGAGGCTGATTAATTATGCTATATGATTCTATCTCGTTTGATATTCTACTGGCAGAGGAATTTCAACTTCTACGCCTTTAACTAATTCTGTCGTTCTTTCTACATTTAGTCTTTGATTTTCTGACAATCTTCTTAAATACTGAATCACATCTTTTAGTTCAACCATTAAACCTTCTTTATGGCAGGGGACTTGTTCTTTATTACAAGATTCTAGGGCTGAAGATTCAGATAAAAGTTTCTCATTTAATTGATAATGATTGCTATTATTATAGTCAATAGATGATGCAATTTCTCCTAACTCGTTTTTTAATTTTTCTAAATTCATTTTTGTTTGTTTTTAATTATTTTCTTCAAATTCTATTTCGTTTTTTGCATAAAATATATTCCAGTAATCGTCATCTCCAAAATCACTCTCAACTAATACTGCAACTACTTCTTCTTTTCTTATTGTATTTTTTATTTCTGCCGAATATTCAGACTCCTCTTTATTTGAGCCCCAGTATATACTTTCACCTTGTATTTCGAAAAAGTCATAATGGTTTTGCTCGACATATTTATCTGCAAAATTAGGATCTTCAAAGTATTTTCCTAATTCCTCTTGCACTCTAGTTAACTCATATAGTTGTTTAATCATTGTTTTGTTCGTTTTAAGCGATTATAATTATGTTTTAATAGTCTTGTATAGTTGTGTATAAAATAGTGTTTTAAAAAGCTTGTTTGTACTTCCAACTCATTATTTGTTTTTTATAGATTACTATGTCTTCACCTTTTTTAAACTGTTTCATTTGTTTGGCAGTTAATAGTTTTTTCTTTTTAAGTTTTTTGGCGAAAATTTTATTCTCTTGTTTATCTTGTTTTCTTAAGACGTTTACATTTATTTTTCCTATGTTTTTACTAGGTAAGTCTCTGTCTGAATAATGAAATAATATATAATCTATTTCTGCAATTTTAATTTCTCCCTTAAAATCTAAAAATAATTGTGTACCTGCTGAACAAACTCTTTCTGTCAAAACCACTCCTAATTCCTCTTTTCTAGAATTTAAATAGGATATTATAAAATCCATAGCTGCTGAGTCACCACCACAAGTTGAAAACCATAGCTCTATTTCTCCTTCTTGAGAATGTAACTTGTCTACTAATTCATTTGCAGACTCTGGAGTTATTTCATCATTAAAATAAGTTTTATACATCTATACTAATTGTTTAGTTTCTAATCTTACTAATACTTCGCTCACTGTTTTTGATTGAATCATTATTTCTTGTAATTCGGCAGCACTTTTATCTTCATTGTATTCAAACTCTCCACTTTCTTCGTTAAAGAATAATTTAATCATTTCTTTTACATCTTCTTTTCGCGGATTTTTAAATGTAATTCGTTTATCAATTCTACCTGCTCTTATTAAAGCAGGGTCTAGATTTTCAGGATGATTCGTTGTGAAGAACATACATATCCCAACTTTATTTGATACACCTTCAATTACATTCAATACTTCACTAAAATTAATCTTCTCATTTAATTTTTCTCTCCCATTAACCATACAGTCTATATCTTCAATTAAAATGAAACTATTTTCTTTAACCCCTTGAAAGGCTTTTCTAAGTTGGTTCCCATCTGTGAGTGATGCGAGATTTAATGAGTAAATATCTTTTTTAAGTTTTTGAGCTATCGCATTTACAGTACTCGTTTTGCCATTTCCAGGAGATCCTTCACATGAGTAACCTCTTTTAAATGTAGTGCCTCTTCTTTCATATAATTCTCTGGAATCAAAAAACTGATTTAAATCTTCTAGTATTTCATTTTTTTCTAGATTGAATATTTTATCAAAAGTCTTACCTGATAAATCACTTGTCTTAACCCAACCGTCAAAATTCACATATTCTAGTAAATGACTAACAGTCTTTTCTTTTAACTTAGAATTATAATCTAATAAAACATCTTGTATTAATTTTTTTAAGGTGTTTCTGTTAAAGTATGTGGTAAGTGTGTAGTTGTCTATGTGTGCATTTTCTACATAACTTGCATTTTCCATTTTCTCTCTAGACGAGTGTAGAAACACTGGAGTTTTATTCTGCCAAAAATAAAAACTAGATTCGAAATTATTTTCTTTTAAAGAATATTTTTTTGGCTCCCCATCTACATTCCATTTATTCTCACACTCAACAGACAGTAGTACTTTTTTATATTTATCAGAATGATTTTCTCTGAGCCACAAATTAAATATTTCATATATTTCTGTTTTTGATTCTATGCGCATGGTATATGAAAACTGCCTTTTAATTCTTTCCCAAATCCACGGGAAAAAGGATTTAAGCCAAAAACCAACTGCTGATAATACTGCTATGGCTGCTCCGCCTTTAAAAAAAGCATTATCATGTAATTGTTCTACTACAAATTGTCTAACTGTTTCTATCATAATTTACCCCCTACTGTTATCCTTGTTTTTGTATTTTCTTTTTCGGAGAATTTAAAAGTATAATCTTTAAAAAGCTCAGTTAACTCTTTAAGTTCTTCAATAGATCCCCCCGATAAAAACTCTATTTCTTTCTTTTCTCTGTTAACTATGTATTGTATCATTTGTTTTTTGCAACTTTATTTCCTATTATTATGCCAATACCTGCTGCTACAGGAATTAATATTTTATTCAAAGTACTTTTCGTTCTTATTTTACTATTTTCTTTTTCAAGACTTTTATTTAAATCAGATTGAAGTTCACTAACTTCCTTATATGAGTTTAAACTATTTTCTGTAGATATGAGAAGAGTAGAGGAATCTTTTAGTTGAGTATCTTTTATATTAATGATACTGTCTTTCGAAACTAATTGAACATCTTTTTCTTTAATTATTTCTTGCGCAGTATTTGCATCTACAACTGTCTCTAAGATTTTGTAAGGCATTGAATTTTTAATATCAATAGAACTTGATAAAGCTGTAGCGTCTTTACTGTTGTAAGTTTCATTTAGAGTTTTAGCTACTTCTTGTAAGTCCATATTTTTAATCTTGTCCTTGTTTGCAGTAGCTTGTTTCTCTAAGTATTTTATATTGCCTTCACTTGCAGAGACTTTTGACATAAGTTTTTTTAATTCTAATTCTTTTTTAACATTTTCAGCTTTAATTGAATCTTTAAGTTTTACTCTATTTTCTTCTAAGACTTTTGTTCCATCTTGAGCCTTTTTAACTTGTTCTTCTAGCTGTTCGTTTTTACCTCTCAATTCATCTACTTGTCTATTCACGCATGATTTTATGGAAGCAAATATTATTGAGCAAATTACTATTAATATTACAACTCTATATTTTTGAATTACTTCTTGCATAACTATTTTGTTTTATTTGATTTCCAAGGACTCTCTAATTCTCCATACTCTTGCACTTCTAAAGACCACAACATCACTTGACTATAAATAGGATAAGGAAAGTCAGGAATATTGCAAATAAAATCTCCAATATAATAAAGTCCCCAAGACAACGGATAAGCAATTAATTTTTTCATACTTAAGTGTTTTAGATTATTTTCTGTAAAGCTACAACTTATTAATAACATGTGCAAATAAAAAACCCACAATTTTTACATGTGGGTTAAAATATTTTACTCTTCCCAGCGTAAAATCTGGTGTTCTGAGATATAACTCTCTCCATTAATATCAGAAGGATTGCTACCTACTCTAACTCTATCTCCCTCTTTTAGAGAAGTATTTTTTAAATTTCCTCCTATGCCAAGAATCTTAACAACTCCTTTAAATTCTCCTGTCTTATCAAGAGCAGTTTGTTTTACTAGCTCTTTCTCTACTAAAATCCATTCTCCAAATATCCTATTCTTCATAATCTACTTCTATATTATTAACGCCTTCAAGTGTTGATTTATATAATACTCTGAACCATTTTTTATCTGTATCCCACTCTCCAGTTGCATTTTCATTCATCTCATATATGTCTCCGCTTTCTAAAAAGAAATTATAATGTGTTTTTATTCCCGACATAACTTTTTGTATTTAAAATTTTAAATAGGTCTTCAAACTCAACATTTCCTATCTCTTGAAGACCACACGAAATTTGTATTCTAACTCTATCTTTATTCATTTTAGCCTTGAAAAACAATTTATCTTTTACTGTTTCGAAAGCCAGGAAAGTACATTCTTTACCTAGTCTTTTCTTGACACTTACAATTTGCTGTTTTAGATACAAGGCTTGAAAATCTTCTTTAGTCTTCATTTACCACTTCTAATTTTGATTTATTCATTTCGGCGATTAGTAATTCAATAGGTTCTGCTTTACCTGCTTCAATCCCTCTTTCATGAATCGCAAATCTATTTTCCATAGCTTTCATAATAACAAATGAAGGGTCTCCCACATAAGCTTCAACTAGATTGTTTGCACTCATAAAACCAAGAGGGTCAAATTCCTTTTTCACTTTTCCTGATTCTAAATCTTCTTGTGAGGGAGAAAAAACTAACTCGTCATTTTCATCATAATATCTGTACTTTAAAGGGCGTACTAACTGAATATTTGCATTAAATAACTGTTCTATTGCTCCTGCTGAAATAGCATACTCTTCTCCTGTAATTTCTAATTTTGTATCTTTTCTAAATCCTGAATTATGGACGTTTAAATTTTCTGGTGTCATTATTTTAATTTATTAAGCCCCCATTTCTGAGGGCATTTATTTGTTAATTTTATGTTAAAATGGTAAATCTATGGCTTCGTGTTCTTTACCTAATGGTTCTGTAAATTCCTTTTTACCTTGGTATTTTTCTTCTTCTTTTTTAGGTTGTGGAGACGTAGCTGTTGTTCCTGGCGTAAAGTGTTTTACAAATTCTCCGTATAAGAAATCAAGTCTATTATCTCTACTTGTTGACATCTTACCTTGAACCTTTACTTGCTCTGTATCTGGTAGTGGTGATTTAGCATCTTTACTTTTATCTTTATGTTTTGGTTCAATTTTTGTTCCCGCAACTTTTAAAGATACTCCTTGAGTGTAAAAACTTTTAGTACTTCCATCAAATTCTGCTGAGTTCGGAATTGCATAAGGGAAAAATGTAAACTCTTTAGAGGTATCTGAATTTAAAAGTCTATTTAGTAGATTCTCATTATACTTAGAATAGAATTTTACTTGAAGAATACTCGTATCTCCATCTGTATCTAAAATAGTTAAATTAAGATTCGTCCCGTTATCATTTTCAAATTTCTCTTGAGATAAAATAACACCTGTGATAGAGTCATAAAAAATCTTATAGGGGTAATCTCCTTTACCTTTATCTAGGTATTTTTTTCTTAAGTCAATTTGTTCTACTGCTTGTGTTTTTGACTTTAAATCTGCCTCTGTAATTTCTGTGTAATCCTGAGGTATTTCTTTTACACTAGTTTGAAGTTTACCGTAACTAACTCCGTAAAAAATCTTCCTTCCTGTACTGTTGCTGCCTGTGTTTGCTGCCATCTTTAAATTTATTTAGTGTTTATATTTATTCTTTTACTTTAATCTTCTTTCTTTTAATTTTGTACAACCTATGTCTAATATCTGATACCATCCAACATAATGACATAGCCAAGTACCATATGCTTTTTAATTCGTCTCCCTTATTTAGGTAAATTAGTGACATTATCATACACGCTGTGGGTATAAAAAATGCAATAAGTTTAGCTATTTCAACTAGTAATTTCCAAATTTCTTTTAATACTTTCATTTATCTTATTTTTGTTATGCAAATGTAATTCTTATTGTTGGATATTCCTAATTATTTTCTGTTTTATTTCTTTTTTGGTGGAAATTATAATACCAACTTCTAACATTATCTTTAAGTCTTTCAAACCAACCTCTTTCATTGTAAAGTATTTGTCCGTAAACTTCATCTATGTCTTCTTCAACTTTTATGGTAAATAGATTTTTAAGAGTAACTGTACTTCCAAACCCTTCTTCATCGTTTGTCGCCATTAAAAACTCAGAAGAGTCTAATATTAGATCAAGAAATTTAAACTCTAGTTCATCATCATTCAATGTCATAAAACCATCTTCATCAATTTCTGACTCTTGATCTTCTAAATGTTTAGGTGGTTTTAAATTATTTTCTAAAAACCATTCTAAACTCATCCCAGGTTCAGATGATTTTTTAGGACTGGAATTTTTATTTAATCTTTTCTCGCCCTTTTCATTTAACACTGTAATTACTTCTGTTAAAAATAGAAATTGTTTTTTCATGCACTTTTACTTTATATTTTTTATCTGATAATTTAAGAATTGGGCATTAAGAGCTATTGCTTCTAAGTGTCCTAGTTCATCTTCTCCATCTGCATAATTTCCCTTTAGAACTTCTAATACATGTCTTAATAAAGCTTGTTTTAATTTATCTAAATCTGTTGGTGCTTTCCAGTTATTAACAATATACTTATCTTTATTTTTAGACATTCTTTTAGCGAGTTGTTCGATAAAATCCCAATCTATTTCTGAATAATCGACTTTGTTTTCAGTTTCTTTCGCGCCACTTTTTGAATAATCAATTACTTTACCTCTTTTCATATTATACCATCCAAAACCTTCTGGAAAATCTTTAGATTGAATACCTTCACTTTCTTTGGAGGATTTAATAAGATTCTTGTTTTCACATATTCCTGCACATAAATCATAAAATGTAGAAGGGTTTGCTTTATGTCTAGTACTATGACCTGTTATGGCGTTATAGACATCTAAAGTAGAATCTTGTATTTTTTCAAAAACTGAACCTCCTGTGTGACTTATAACTCCTGACACTGGAAGTTTAAAATCATAAGCCTTGTCAAAATTTAGTTCATATGTTGCTTTTTCTAATTCTTTTTTTGCTATTGATTTATTATTTTCTAGCTTATTTAGAATATCTTTTAATTCTTCTTCTGAATCTGCTCCAGTGATATTAAGAAAGTCATTAAGATCTAACTGTAAACTTTTATTTTGAAGAATAGTATCCCTGATTAAATCTAGCTTTTCATTTTGTTTTTTACTTGTTTTCGGAGAAAAAGAATGAAAAACAACCTCGTCTAAAAAGAATGGCTCACTTTTACTTGTAGTTATTATATTCAATCCATCTATAACTAGATTATAATTTTTATTGTTTGTTAATTTGTAAAACTCATCTACTGATTTTACTTTTTCTCCATCAACTTCGTAAGTGAACTCTCCTTCTAATCTCATTTATTTAATTTTATGTAACTTAATATTTTTACTTTCGAACTCTTCTTTAGTTATTTCATTTTGTAAATAAGCCTTAACAGTAACTTTGTCTTGTCTCATTTTTAAAATTATCTGTTTATTGTTTCTTTATTCATTATTTTCGCGTAAAAAGTTAAAAAAGAAAGATTTGTGGTCACTCATCCACATCACACGTTGTTTTAAGGTTTAATCCTGTTACCAAGATACAGCACACGTATTACCAAAAAGCCAAAAAGTGTTTTTAACTAAATCTCTCTAAGAATTAAAACTACATGTCATAAGGCGATCTTTACTCCACACTATGTTAAAACTTCTTCTTACTTGTTACCTCTCGAGTGGTGGAAGTTAACGATGTAGTATATACAAATATACTCTACCCCCTAGGTAAAGAGCGCAACTTTCGGTATTGCGTTTAAAAGAACTTAGTCTCTTACCACGTCCATCACACTTTGTGCACCGACAATACAAATATAACTCTTTTATTTTAATTCTGCAACTTTTTATTTAAAAATTTTCTATATGAACTATCAATTTCTCTAACTAGTCTTCCTCTCATCTGAAATGACTCATCTAATTCTTGAACTGCTACTCCATCTATGTGTTTTACAATATTTATAAAATCCATTATTCCCGATCTATTTCCAATATCTGATTGATTAGGGTCAGAGTTAATAAATAGTTTAGACCCTTCTGACATTCTAGTTGCAATTGTAACTAATTCTTTTAAATCTGCGTTTTGTCCTTCACTTAGAATTACACATACATTTCCTTTATGATTTCCTCCAAATGTTTTTCCGCGTATAAATCCAGGGTATTCAAACCTCACTTTACTTTTAATTCTTTCAAAAACATGAGGTTTTAACATAGATCTCATTTGCTCATAAAATATCTCTAAATAAGGTTCTAGCTTCGAATTTTCATCACCAGGCAAAAAACCTAACTTACTTGAAGTAGCCTCCACAATCGTTCTCATAAATATAACTTCTTCAAATTCTTTACTTATGAGTCCTTGCATGGCTCTGTAAATTTGCATAAAATCTTTTCCAGAACCTGGGGGAGCAAGAAGAATAATCATATCATTTTCTTTATGTAAATTTATGATTGGTTTCTGCATAGCATGTAGTTCTAATTTAAAATTATCACAATCCCTACTACTTACTGATTCATCATAATCTGAAACTTTCTTTTTCGCCATTTTTCTTTGAGTTGTCATATACCTATATGTTTTTATTATAGTAAATTTAAACTTTATTTTTGGATTGACCTAATTATTTTCTGTTTTTATTTCTTTTTCGGCGAATAATTCCAATTAGTGTAACTGAAAAACACTCCTAAAAAATGTAAATTAAAATCAAAACATGAATCTACTCCTTTTACAGCTCCATTTGTACTGCAATTAACTAACTTAAAATGTTGAGGAAGATATCTTAAACTTATAGAATTATTCCCTTTATTGTACCAATATGTCATTTTATTTATTTTTAGCGAAATTCGGTTTACCAACTTGTCTTAGGCTAACGCCATCATTAAAATAGTAATCTGATAAAAGAGAGTTAGAACACAGAATTTCTCTAGCTTCTATATACTTTAGTTCATTTTCACTATAAGCATATTGTAAAATTTCTTTTTTTAATTTTAATTTGTCTTGTCCATGTTCTTTTATTAAAGACAGTAATTCTTTACTTGAACCTACATAAATTTGCCACTTCATTTCTGCAAAAACATAATACCATTTTTTTAGTTTCTTATTAGGTAATGCTTCTATTTCTTTTTTGGACATTTTCTTTTTTCGCTGGGAAATTAATTTTTTTTGTCCAATATAATAAAAAGTTTTACCCTCTAATTGTATTTCTATTTTATAACAGAAACCATAAACATCTTTTGGCATTTGAGTTATCTCAGTTATTTCCTTTTCCTCAAAAAACCAATTTATATTTTCTTTTTTATCTGCCATAGTGATCATTAACTAATTTATAAATTGATTCAATACCTTTATTTATATCTATGAACCCTGCATCCAACTCTTCATTTTTTCCTCCAAAAATATGTCCATAATCTTCTATAAAATAATAAAAGTCAATTATATCCATAAGTTCTTGTTTTCTATTTTCAAATACACTCATATTTACCAAATTGTTTTTCGTATTCTTCTTTTGTATACATTTTAAACTTTAAGTTGTTTATTTTATATTCTTTTTCGCCGAAAATCGGGATAAAAACATTAGAAACAGACTCTATAAATTTAAAAGTCTCTTCTGACATAGGTATTGACATATATTGAGGTAATACTGGCTTAGGTGTAGGATCAAATGTATTATAACGACTTAATCCTTGTGCTATTTTATCAAACTCATATTGTGTAAAGTTTATAGGTTCAACATATAGAGGCTTAGTTTCTACTTCTGTTACTGCTATGTACCTCTTACTTTTAATTTTATTTATAATCAAATTGTATAAAAAATCAATACATGTTAAATAGTCTGATTTTGTATTTTTAGCCTTTACTGAATTAATATAGTTATATAATACTTCTATACTTGTTTCTTTTGAGTCTTCTATCATATCCTTGTTTAAATATAAATTACAAAATCTTGATAGTAAGCATTTGTGTTAAAGTAAACTTCTTTTAAGGTTTTATATTTATTTTTTATCGCGCCAAAAACATAAGACCAAGCTTCATCATCATCTGAGTCATTATTAGTTCGTAATCCCTCTAAAGATTTACATCTAATCCAATTATCTCCTTCTGTTATCTCGTAATGAGATGGTAAAATATTTTTCATAAACTCATTTTATTTAACCTATTTAATTTTTCTTTTAACTGCTCTAGTATTTCTATATCCTTTTTTAGCGCGGGGTTAAAAACTGAAAGTAAATTTTCAACTTCATATAAAGATATCTTTTCATAAAATTCTCCATATTTAATCTGTTGAGATATACTATCAAATAAATCAATTACTATGTCAGAATAATAGTCAGGTAATTCTCCTAGACTTGAAGTTAATTTCTGTATTTCTTGGATTGTGTCTTTCATTTAATCTTCTTTTGCTTTCATTTTCTCTTCTACCTCTTTCTTCAACTCATCTAATAAATCAGGATTATCGAATAACATTGGGACTATATTATCAATACCTTGCACAATAGAAGTTCCTTTATACTTTACCCAACTTCCTGCCATTTCTAAAACTCCTAGCCTTTTGGCTGCTGATGCAATATCTGCTTCGATTGTGTAACCCATTCCATAGGTAAATTCAACTGAAACTTCTCTATTCACTTTCCCAACTTTATTTTTAGTACACTTAATACGAACCATGTTTCCGTCAACAACTTTATCTTTATTCCCCAAAGTTCCTTTTTCATCTTTTTCTTTTTTAGAAGATTTAAAAAGTTCTAAAGTTAATGAGCTATTATGATGTAAGCTTCTACCACCAGGAACAACTGTATCTGGACTATACTTATTAGCTTTATCCATATTATCTCTAACTTGTGACAAAATAATCAGTGTTGTATTATATTGATTAGCTAACCCTATCAAAATTGGTAATTGTGAAGACATTACTAAGGCACGGTTAGCCATCGTCCTTTCCCCTGCTGTTTTTTGTAATTGCTCTCCACTAGCAGAGTTATTAATTGAGTCTACAATTATTACATCATAATTAGGTATTTGTTGTCTGATTATATCACACATTGTTTCCGTCGTTTCTGGAATAAAATGGTCAAATTTTGATGGTGTTGCCCCAAGGCTTAAAATGTAATCGGTTGTAAGTGTCGCTTCCGTATCTGCGTACAGAATTTTCTTACCTAATTCTTCAGCAATTTGTATGGTTAAAGAACTTTTTCCCGCACTTGGCTCCCCAGCAATTAATATTAACCTCCCTTTTGGAAAACCCCCATCAGTAACGTAATCAATGGAAGGTCTGTTAGATAGTACTTTATCAGGATATCTTGGATTTTTATCCAAATTAACTATTGCTCCACGAGCATATAAAAATTCTACTTTATCAAATGCTTTTTCTAAATCTTTTTTTGCCATTTTTTATTTTTAAATTATTTACTTAATTGTGAAATTCTCCCTGAAATTGAATTTAGAATTTGATTTGTTGCATTTAATATAATTCGTACTCTTTCTTTTTGTCTTAGTGAAGTAACTGTTTCTTCATCTATCTGTTTAGCATCTAACCTTGCTTTCCTCTCTGAATCTGCTACATTGAAATTTTTACCTGTTCTTTCATCTACATCATTTCTGTAATACTCTTCTCTGTTAGCATAAAATCTACGTCTTTCATATTCCTTTGCATCAAAATTAGCTATTGCCTTTGCCGCATCATCACTCAGATAAAATAAAGTTAAAGAGATATTTTCTCTTAAATCCTGTAATTGCTTTATATCTAGTAAATTCCTGTCAGTATTATATTGACTAATTAACTCTGATAGTTTATAAAATGGATGTGTATCACTCATTACCTCTAAATTTTTCTATTACTCCTATATAGTCTTCTCGTTGAAATACTTTTATTATTTTACTTCTTTCGCGCAAATCCTCAACAAGCCTTTCACCTAAAAAATTTTCAAAATCTTTATGGTGAAGTGATTTATATCCTTCCACTTGAACTTGAGCATCAAACGAATTAGACTGCTTTGAAACTAAATGCACATTTGTTAAATCGTAGCGCGTATTCATAATTCCTCTATCTATGTAGTGAGCACACTCCATATTGTTTGAAGTATAACTTCTATTTTTTAGAGGGCAATGAAGATAATTATGATTACCTTCTCTTTTTAATAAAAATTGTCTCAACCAATAATCTGCTACCCTTTTTAAATCAGAAATAGTTAATTTGTCGTATTCTTTAGTTTTAAAATCTATTCTTCCTTTCATTATGTAAATGTAGTTATTTTATTTGAGATAAACAACTGTTTTTTAAATCTTTTTTCGCGGAAATTACCAACTATAATAGTCTGTAACATCTTTTTTGTACTCAAATGTATCATTTTTGACTGTTACTTCTTTTTTAACACCTATGCCTCCACTACAAAAACAATAAGTTATTATTAAATCTTGAGGAGTTTTATGAAGTATATTAATAGATGCAATAATTGAATTCACATTCCCTATTTCTATAGCATTTAGTTCAAATTTCATAACAACTTTTTAGTTTTTAAGTACTTTTTCATATGATTTATCTCTTCATCTGTTGGTTCTCCTCCTGCGGCACAAATTAGTTCTCCATTTAATATGGTAAAGTGTTTTAACGAGCACCACCAATTTAGAGAACCATCTTTAAATGACTTCACTAACAATTTTTCTTCCTTCATTTTAAATCATTATTATAGATATAATTTCTTAAATCCATAGGTATCCTAAAACTAAATCCTACAGACTCACTAACTCTTAATTTTAAATGTATACCTAGATCATCACAAAGCCTGTCATATTTCTTTTCTAACATGTCAAATTCGTAATCAGATATTAGACTATTGTGTAGTTCATAATACCAATACTTACACTTTCTTAATTTAGCATGCATTTCTTGTAGAATGTCTAAATCATTTCCTGCTGTTTCTTTTTTATCCGCCAAAATTAGTAATCAATTAAACCTTTATATTTATCCCATCTATATTCTCCTTCTATTTGTCCTTCAATCATAGTTGTGTTTAACAAGGTTTCTAATAAATTATGTAACTGAACTTCTACTACAAATCCTGCTGGATGTTTAACTTTCGCCCAATTTTGACTCATTCCAAAACGCCATTCTACTAATTTCCACCCACTATATCTAAAATTATCGAAAACATAGATAGGTAGGCTACAACTTTTATCATGATATCCTTTTGTCCAATTTTTAAAAGCTATTGGAAGTTCGTTTTTAAGTGTTAACTTAGTTAAGAATCCTACTCTATCTTTTCTTACTTTTAAAAGATATTGATGTTCTTCTAGTTTATATTCCGAATTGTATAATTCTAAATTTTTTACTATTTCTTCCATAATTATCCTATTGGGTATCCGTAGTCACTCGGTTTGAAATATCCTTTTTCTTTAATGTCTTTTGAACATTGTTTTGCAAAATCAGATTCTATAAATTTTCTAAGAGTTTGTTTACCTATTATGCTTCCTAACCTACCTCTAGAATCTGCAAAAAATACTGTTTGTTCTGGATAACCATTTTTACTTATATAATCCTCTCTTTGCTCTTCAATAGTTGGCGGATTAAATATGTCTAAAATAAATTTAAGTGCTTTCATAATTAAACTACAATTCCTCCGCCTTGTGGTGAGTTATTTCCGTGTACTCCTGATTCTATTTCAAACCGCATATCTGTCCATTTGAAAAAATATTCATCCTTTTCTTTTTCAGTTTGTGCGTTATTGTATTTTGTCCAGTATTCGTTAGCTTTATTCATAGCTTTTATCCAAGGAGTATCACCCTCAAATTTTATCTCGTTTACGTGTTTCATATTTATTTTATTAAAGCGTAAATTTTATCAACTAATTCTTCATTTTCATCTTCTTCTAGTGAGTCTGGGTCATCATCTATTCTTTCCATTATGTTATTAGTAAACGTGTCTATAAAACTGTAATTGTAGTTAACTCCATTAGGATACTTAGCTAAAAACTTTTTTACATTCTTTTTATCTCGGTCTATTTCAAAAGTATCTTTGCAAATATCACCAAAAACTTCTGAATGTTTACCCCAAATTTCTCCAAAATAAACTTCTCTCCCTAAAAGAATTTCTTGTAATTTTAATGCATTTTCAATAGGTAATACTCTTCTTTCTGTTACATCTCCTCCGCGACCATCCCAACACATAATAAATAAAACTAAATCCTTTTCTTTTATAGCGATATTGTTACACTTTTCTGTAATTGTTTTAAGAGATAAGAATTCTCCGTTAATTTCTATTCCGTCTTTATTATATTTTATGCTCATAATTTATGTTTTTATTTGTTTTCCGCGAAAAAAGTTTATAATAAATCTTCTAATTGATTAATAAATATAAGTCTCAAATCATACTCACTTACTAAAGCTAATTTTGAGCAATCTAACTGACGTATATCTGATTCTGATAACTTACTATCATCTATCTGAGATAGTTCTTCTAACATCCCATTAAGCTCTTGTTTTGCAAATGTATGTTGGTCTATTAATTCTTGTATTTTAGTTTTCATTTTTAATCTGTTATTTCTACTTGGTATTTAATTAATGCTTGGTACGCTTCATAATCAATAAGTTCTTTCCACTCATCTGCAATTTCTTTAATGTAGCGCTCTTTCTCAATTTTATATTTATAAAAAGCTTCTTCGGGGGTTTTGTATGGACTAAAACTTTTATTTTTAGACTTTTTATGTAATTGAGCCATAAAACATTTATTTTTATTATGATATACAACTCCAATAGGATATTTACCTCTGCAACTTGATTTTACCATTAAAACATTATTTATAGCTTTTGGAAGAAAGCAACACGTCTCAGAAGAATAATTTCTATTGCCTTTTAACAATAAATCCTTATCAAGTTCCCAAGTACTATTCATATGAGATTTAAATTTTTCAATATACCATTTTGCAAAATCCTGAAAACAATGCCATCTTGGGTCTACTGAACAGTCTTTATATGAGGGTTGATTTTCATGATAACTTTCACTATAGGATCTGACAAACATAGATCTCCATTTAAGTTCCATAGCTTTATCTCTTATACCTTCACCTAAGTAACCGATGCTATAAACTGAACGATGATAAGGATTTTTAATTTTACCTGTCTTTAATTCCCTTATAGTTCTACTATATAGGATTGTATTATTCCAATCATTGAGTTGAATTGTACAATTATTTTTATTGATATACTTAATAACTGTAGCTATGTAATTCTCTGTAGTTATATATTTTTGTCCAGTTCTATCTTTAAAAAATGGATGATTATAAGGCTTATTCTTCATTTTTAAACTTCCCTGCTATTTCGTATCTGTGATTTCTGTGATTTAAATATAAGAACTCCCCAGACTCATTTACATAGTAGTTTCTGGGCTTCTTGATTTTAGCAATTCTTTGTATCACCCCTTGCAAAAATAATTCCCTAAATTGTTCATAAGGGCATAAATCAAGTTTCTCTCTAACATTAAATACAGATTCTATTTGTTCTTCTGTATATTGAAATTTAATAAGTATCTCTTTATAAACTTTCCAATCTTGTTTTGTGTTTTCCATATTTAATGACAGTATTCTAAATAATAATTATCGTTAGTTTGTAAAATTTCTAAAATATTTTTAACATATTCTTTATCAGCTTCGTTTAGTGTTTCCATATACTTATAAGCCTCTTCAAAATTATTTGGTCTGTAATATTCTTCAAAATCCCATTCTACATTTGCTTTTAAAACATCATAAGTCATATTTTTTAAAAAATGTTTCATAATATACACTCTATCTGAATTCCAATTTTTTATTGCGGGTGATTCAGTAATCAAATACCCTTTATCATTAAATCCCTTATGTTCTATAATTCCTATATCTAGTCCCATACTTTTAACTTATCAATTCTTTTTCTATTTCTTCTAACCTCTCCCAATCTTTTATTTCCAAATTAAAAGAAAAGTATTTTGTTGCTAAAATTTGTAATTCATTATATAGCTCTGTGTATTCTAATGTTTTGGAAATATATAAACATAAGTTTAAACTGTCTAGCCAATCATTATCTAAGTCTGTCTTTTCTTCCATATTGCTTTGTATTAGGCAAATATAATAATAATTTTATTATTTTGCAAACTTTTCTACTCTTATTTTTGGAGTAAGTCCATAATTTTCTAAAAATTCTTGCTCTATTGCTTTTTTTATTATATTTTCATTTCCAGAGGTCGTGCCTATAGAGTCATGTATAGTTAGTAAGGGTATTTTGGTTCCTATTTTTTCAACACATTTAAAAATAAATTCACTCTCTGCTTTTTGTAACATCACTGGTAATGCTTTTTGGCTTTCCATTTTTATACTTCTCATTACATGAAATATGGAGGGGAATATCTTTTTAAATATTATCTCTATCTCGTTTAATTTTAATTTACTTTCTCCAAATAAAATATCTCTAAAAATAAAAGTTTTAAACTCTTTTCTATTTTCTTCTGTTAATTTTTTACCTAATTTTTCGGCAAAAAACTCATAAAATCCAATTTTACACACAACTTCTCCAAAATATCTTAATTCTTTTTCTGGAATATGATAATTCTTTAGCATTACATACAGAAATACCAGCTGACTGTTTCTAATATCGCATTGTACTATGTTTTCTCCATTGTAAGTCAAGAATTGTCTTAATGGGGAGTATAGGTTGGTTAAATTATTATGAAGCCTATTAGATGTCTTATCTACAATTGCAAACTTATCCTCAAAATTTTCTGTAACTAATTCATAATTTTCTATCTCATCAGGATTATTTTCATTATCTTGTATATATTTAAATGCCGTCTTTTTATCAATATTTACATTTTCCATGCATGTTGTAACATATCCATATGCGTCTTGCTTTTCAGTTATCTTCAGCTTTAAATTAGCATAAGTTTTTCTAACTTTATTCTCAAGTTTTAAATCTTTGTTTTCAACTAAATAATATTTATTCATATAACATTTAGAACTTAGTCGATATCCTCTAGATTTGACATGTTTTTCAAAAAAATTATCAGTTTCTATTAGTCCATGATCTAGTAAGTTTTTTATAAATATGTGGGCGTAATCGTAACTAATAAGTTTCCGCAAAGTTTTCATATTTACAGGAATAAACATCTCATTTGTAAATCTACGATCTTTAAATCCATACATTCTAATATATGAAATTATGAATAGGTAATGATATTTAAAATTCTTCTCAAAATTATCATTATTAACTATATTATCTATTATACTATCTATATATATATTACTATATAACTTCATTAATTATTATTTTATATATTATATCTTACTGTGCGGGTTTTGGAAAATACGAACCCTTTAAAAACGCAAAAATCCCCTCAAACAAACAGCGTAATGTAGAAAGGCTGTTTTTAATGTTTGAAAAGGATTATTATTTATATTGTTCAAATACTCTATTAGCTTTCTACATCTAATGAAAATATTATTTTATTTTAAGTTTTGTAATTATTAGCATAAAATATTGATGATTTATAAAAAGCTTTTTAAGCTCAAACCCTCAAAATACGTCCCGAACGATTTTACTAATTTATATATGCAAATATAGTTTATTTATATTTACTGTGCAAATTAATTACTATTAAAGTTTTTTTCTTCCCCAGCATCAAAAACTTCGGGGCGAAACAAAAATAAGTTATAAAAGAACAGCTTCAATGATTCTGCATAAACAGATTCACTAACATTCTTAGACTCATACTTTCGAAACATAGCGAAAGTAACAGCTTTTATAAATTCAATATTCTGTTCTCTGTATTCAAATGAAACATCCGTAAAGTTGATGTAGTGGTTCCAAATTCTATTGTAAAATTCTTCGTAAATAAGCATTATTGTCGGTTTTATTAATTTGTCACAAATATAAAAATAAAACTTGAAATGTAAAAATTAATTATTATTTTACGCATATATAATAATTAAAATCATTTTATAAGTTAAAGTTAAGTTAAGACATATTAATATGTGGAAAATAATTTTTATATTTGCATATAAATGTTATAATATGGAGGAATTAGAGAATAAAATTAAAATGTTGGAGGCGGAAATCTTAAAATATAAGAGTCCATTAAATGCACTTAACATTAAAATAACTCCCAAAAATAAAATAGACAGGTTAGAGAAATTCATCACATCTTATTCAGAATTAACATTTCCTGTAGAAAAAAGATTACTACCATCTCACAAACCTATTTTACTGTATTATTTACACAAAGGAATATCAGATGAAGTTCTGGAAATGATTTTAGAAGACAACCCCACAACAGATAAAAATGGAAATGAAAAGCCTCTAACTAAAAATCACCTCCACACGATTAATAAAAAATTAAGAGACCGAGGATACTTAATTAGAGATGAAAAGAATTATCAAAAGTTTAAATTAACGCCAGAACTAGAAACAATAAGAAAGAAAGTTATGGATGAAGATTGTAAATTGATTATTATAACATGTTAAAAAAAGGAGAACGACACAAAAGATATAAATATCCACCAACACAAATAAGCTATTTAGACGATATTTTAAAAGAAGTTTTCAGAAAACATAAACTGAAATATGATTACAAGCAGTGTTTGGAAGGAGTTAAAATAATGTTTGAATACATTGTGCAAGAAACTAAAAATCCAGAAGTATTTGCAATTGAACTCCCATATTTAGGACACCTATATAAAAATGAAAAGTTTCTAATAAACAGTAAACAGTTAATGTCTGTAGAATCAGATGAATACGTACAGGCTATGGATCAAATACAGCAGATAAAAAGATTTGCGGATGAAAATCCAGGAATACCTGCTCATAAAAAAGTACCATACAGCTTTTCATTTGAGAGGTTTATTAAAAGTAAATATGAGATAACAGATGTTTGCAGAAAGATGTATAAACAGAGTTATGAAGTTTTCGCAGCAGTAGAAGATATACAAAATAAAGATTATAACAGAGTAAAAGGAATAAATTAATTTATGTCAGAAAACAGAGTAGTCTACGGACAAGAAGCAAGAAAATTATTAAAAGAAGGAGTTGATTTAGTTGCAAATGCAGTTAAAGTAACTTTAGGGGCAAAAGGAATGAATGTAATGTGCGTAAGAGACATTCTTTTACCAGTGATTACAAAAGATGGAATATCCGTAGCTAAAGAAGTAAGCTCTAATGATCCTATTATTGACGCAGGAGCTTCCTTAATAAAACAAGTTTCAAATCAAACAAATGAGGTTGCAGGAGACGGTAGTAGCACCAGTGTAGTAGTAGCGCAAGCCATTGTAAATGAAGCAGATGAAGTATTAAATACAGGAGTTAACGCAATATCTTTAAAGAGAGGATTAGACTTAGGGCTAGATTTTTCTTTGAAGTTTTTAAAAACACTGTCTAATAAGTCTACAAGCATTGAAACTTTAAAAAATATTGCAAACATTTCAACTAATGGGGACAAAGAAATCTCTAATCTAGTTGTCGAGGCAATCAGAAAAGTAGGAAAAACAGGAACAGTGAAGATAGAAGAAACAGAGGAATTACACTCTTTTGTTGAAGTAGCAAAAGGATATGAATTAGATGTACCTTATGCTACACCTGAATTTATAAATAACAGAGAAAAGTTTGAAGCATCTTTTGAAGATATGAACGTGTTAATTTATCAAGGACACTTACAAGATACAAATCAATTAAATGAGGCAATTCGTTTATCAACTAATGATAAGGGAGAACTAGGAGGTTTATTAGTTATTTGTGATAACATATCAGGACACGTACAAAAACAGATATTAGAATTCAGTTATCAGGGATTTAAATTAATGAATCTCCGTTCTCCAAGTTTTGGGGGAAGAAAAAATGAAACATTAAGAGACATTGCTGCATTAATAGGGGCAAAAGTATACAGTGAAGATTTAGGAGAGAGTTTAGATGATGTTACTTTAGAAGGACTAGGACACATTGATAAAGTTGTATCAGATGCTAATAAATCAGTATTAATCGGCGGAAAAGGAACGAAAGAACAGATTTCAGAAAGAGCCTCAATAGTTAAAGAACAGATTAAAAATATCACAGGAGGTAAGAAAGAAGTAGAGTATGTAAAAGAAAGACTTTCTAAACTTACCAAAGGAGTTGCAGTGATAAAAGTCGGAGGATATTCAACTGTTGAAAAGAGAGAGAAGACAGATAGAGTAGAAGACGCATTATGTGCAGTTAAGGCTTGTTTAGAGGAAGGTTTTGTAGCAGGTGGAGGTGTAACCTACCTAAGAGTATCAAATGCTCTTAAATCGGCTAATATTGAAACTAGAAACGAAGATGAGAGAAAAGGAATTGAAGTTTTAGTAAAGGCATTGGAAGCACCATTCTATCAAATTCTTAAAAATGCAGGGATGGAAGAACAAGTAAAAGACTATATTCATAATATTCAAAATTCATTATATTATGGAGATGGTGTAGATTTACAAACACAAGAATTTACAGATTTGATTAAAAGAGGAATTATTGATCCAACTAAAGTAGAGAGATTGGCACTTCAAAATGCAGTTTCTATCTCTGGAACATTTTTAACTTTAGGGGCAATAACATATAACTCAACACCAATATTTTCTGCTCAAACTCAAAAATAATGAATAAATTTCTAAAATTATCAACTTGGAGAATGATAATTAATTCTCGAGTAAGTGCTTACAAAAATAGTAAGACAGATTGGTGTAAAGAAAGAAGGAAAATTTGTAGCGATTGTAACCAAAACTCTATCTGGTATAATCCCAAGAATTGGAAAGAAGAGTTACTTAGAATATTTTATTTAAACAAAGAATATTGTAAAATCTGTTTCTGTCCAATAAATAGAAAAACCTTAGTTAGAGAAAGTGAATGTTCTATGCCAGAAATAGGAGAACCGAGTAAATGGAAAAGAGTTGAATTAGGAACAAAATTTCAAAAAACATATGATAATAATAGATAAAACAACAGGACAGGAAATAGAAAATAATGCGGAAAAATATCTAATAGATTTCGGCGTAATAAAAAAAGGAGATAAAGCATCAAGAACAGTTCAAATTAAAGGAGAAAGTTTAAAAAACATGACTTCACAATCAGATTGTAGTTGCACAGAAAGTTCTCCAAACGTAATTAATAAAGATACAATAGAAATTGATTTAAATTACAAACACACACATTTAACTAATCCTTTCAATAAAAATGTGTATTTAAATTTTACAGAAGGAGAAGAAGCAAAATCAGCAGTAATAAACATTAAAGGTCAAGTAACACTATAGTATATGAATTACAAGCAAGAAGCTCTTAGAGCAATACAAGTATTAGGTCAGAAGAATCCAGAATTAGGATTAGGAGACCTTTTATTCACATGTTTTCAAAAAACAGCAACAGAAAAAAATAAATCATTAAATTTTCTAAGAGATATCCCAGACGAAGATTTATATAGTTCTGTGGAGTCATTACTAAATAAAGATTTTAAAGATTCTACAATGACAGATGAAGAGTGGGAATTATGGACAACTAAAAAGCAATAACTTTGAATAAATTTTATGACCTTATTATAGCTAAACACAAAGAGTATTTACTATATAACGAATTTCTGGAAAAAACAAAATTAGAATTCAAAGATAAAAGACAGATAGCTGTAAAAGAAGTCTACGAAGAAAACAAGGAAAAGGAAACAAAAGATATTGTAATTCCAGAAGATTTTCTAAAAACTTTATATGACTTACAAGTAGAAGAGCAAATTTACATGCAGGATTTACAAAGCATTTTTTATTCCTTATATTTAAATGTAAAAACTTATTTAGAAGTAGGTGATGGAATGATTTTACCTAAAGAAATAACAGAATTATGTGAAAGTCTTGAATATCTAATGCCAAAACTATTCTTTGTAGTTGATGACAAACTTTCGGCAAAAGAGGTTGAAAAAGGAAGACTAGAACAGAGAAAAGAAACTCTAACTAAAAACTACGAAATAGATAAAATAAGACAAATAGTTTTGCAAGCAATACAAGCAGAACAAACCAAAGAAGAATAGATAAAATAACCTCCTAAGTACAAAATTCTTAGGAGGTTTAATGTTTAAATATATGGAGATTAAAACTAAAAGAGTTGCTCATAATAAATTAAGTTGGGAGCAGGTCAAAAAAAGTTTCTTAGAAGTACATGGGGAAGAAAATTATGAGTATGATGAAGAAGATTTTGTTGATACAAAGTCAAAAATAAGCATTCATTGTAAAAAGCACGATTTTACATTCCAACAATTAATTAAAGACCATAAAAAAGGTATGGGATGCCCTAAGTGTGGAAGAGAGCGACAAAAAGAATCTGCTAAAAAAGGAAATGATAAATTCATAAAGGAGTTAATAGAATTACATGGAGATATTTTTGATACTTCTAGAGTTAACTATAAAAATAATAGGACAGAAGTTGAATTGATATGCAAAAAACATGGATCATTTTTTAGAGTACCGACTGAAATATTAAAAAGTAATACTGCATGTAAGAAATGTAAATTAGAAAAATCTAAGTACAATAATAAAGAATTATTTATACAAGAATCTACAAAATTATTTGGAGACATAACAGATTACTCAAAAGTACATGAGATATCAGCCTCAAAAAATGTAAATTTAAAATGTACTGTACACGACCATTATTTTAATTTAATTGTGTCTAATAGACTAGGTGGTCAAAAGTGTCCAAAATGTGCAGAAGAAAATTACAGCTTAGTAAGAAAGAAGCCTACAGAACAGTTTATAAAAGAGGCTAAAGAAATTTACGGAGATCTACACGATTATACAGATACTGTTTACACTGGATGTAGGAGAGAATTAGAGGTAAGATGTAAAAAACATGATTTCAAATTTAAAGCTTATCCAAACAGTTATCTAGATGGATATACTTGTTTTAAATGTAGACATGAAACCACAGGATATAAAGGAAGACATCATCATACAAAAGAAGGGTATATATACTTAGCTAATGGCAGAACCACTTATTTATACTTAATAAGGTGTTTTATAGAGGACGAAGAATTTTATAAAATTGGTAAAACTTTTAGAAGCATGAAGGAAAGATTTACTAAAACTAATATGCCATATAACTATGAAGTAATATCTATTTATAATGGAAGTGCAGATAAAATATGGGATCTAGAAGAAAAATTACATAAAAAATATAAGAAGTACAAATATAAAGTAAAAATACTTTTTGATGGGTATTCAGAATGTTATAGTTTAGATTTGCCCATACATGAAATAATAAAATTTAAGGATAAATAGCATGTTGGATCAAACAATCGCACTTATAGAGAGTAAAAATAAACTTTTCTTAAAAAATAAAAAATATATTCTAGAGAATGATTGGTCGGATACGAATGTACCAATTATTGACAAAACTAAAAAGAGAGATAAGGAAGATTATAAGGCACTAAAAAATTCTATAAAGTATAAACAAAACGAGTTTAAACTTCAAAATGATGTTGTAACTGGGATGTTACAACATTTAAGCAGATTTTTAAAAAAAGTAAAAGGTTCAGAGATAACAGAGAAAGTACAGGAATTTCTAGATACAAGCTTAGAAATAATTGAATTTCATACAAATAGGGTAGATTTTTATATAGACAATATAGATATTTCGGAAATACCTAATATGGACATACGTTCGGATGAACTACAGTTCCATAATGATATATCAAAAGAAGT
>Ga0173478_10000013_pt1 | contig 27178 bp, 31 predicted proteins | sample NitcycUS014104B1_FD_122623 | JGI IMG/M metagenome (GOLD analysis project Ga0173478, IMG submission 122623) | Soil microbial communities from Arlington Agricultural Research Station in Wisconsin, USA - Nitrogen cycling UWRJ-S014-104B-1 (version... | ecosystem: Environmental > Terrestrial > Soil... | reverse complement strand
GAGCACTTGCCTTACGCGGGACCGAAGCTCGTCGGCGCCACCGGCGTGAGCACCAAGCGCGTGGTCGGTCCCGCTTTCGCGCCGCCGCCTTATCACCTGATGTCCGACGTCACCTTCCCCTCGCTGGACACGCTCAAGGCCTGCGCGACCTCCGAAGGCGGCAAGCAAGCCTTGGCGCACGCCGCATCGATCAGCTCCGGCGGCGCCCCGATGGTCATCGCCCTCGCGGACGAAGCCTAGAACGCGCTGTTGCGGACGACGGGTGGCTCACGCGCCACCCGTTGGTGACGATCCAATGACTCCAGCAATTCAGCAAAGGAAAACGATCGTGAAGCTCTACACCTTTCCCCCCTCGCCCAATGCCCGCAAGGTGGCCGCCGTCGTCGCTCACTTGCAGCTGACCCACATCGAGCATGCCCTGATCAGGCTGCAAAAGGGTGAGCATCGCCAACCTGAGTATCTGGCCATCAATCCGATGGGCAAGGTGCCGGCCTTGCGTGACGGCGACTTGTTGCTCTGGGAGTCGAACGCGATCTGCCAATACCTGGCCGATCGCGCCGGCGACGCATCGTTTTTCCCGGCCGATCCCAAAATGCGCGCCAGCATCGCGCGGTGGCTGTTTTGGGAAGCAGGAACGTGGTCGCCGGTAGTCGACGTCTTCACGCACGAGAACGTGCGCAAGCCCATGTTGGGTATGGGGACGGCCGATCCGGCCCGGCTCGCCGATGCCGAGGAACGCTTCCGGCCGCTCGGCCAGCTTTTGAACGCTCACTTGGCAGAACGCGATTTCCTGCTGGGCGACCGTGCAACGCTGGCTGATTTTGTCGTCGGCGGTGCGGCCACGTACGTCGAGCGCGGCCGCATTCCGATCAATGACTACCCCAACGTCAAAGCATGGTGGGACCGCCTCAACGCCATGAAGGCCTGGAGCGGCACGATGCCCGGGCCGGAGCTGCCGTGATCAGGAGCCATCTATGAAACAGGTGCTGGAGCAAGTGCGCGTTCACGCCATACCGGCGTTCACCGACAACTACATCTGGATGATGCACGACGGCAGCAATGCCGTCGTGGTCGATCCCGGTGACGCCGGACCGGTGGAAACAACTTTGGCTGGGATGGGATTGCGTCTGTGTGCGATCGTGCTCACTCATTTACACTACGACCACTGCTGGGGCGTGCCGGAGTTACTCGCGCGCTGGCCGGTGCCGGTCTACGGATCGGTTCTCAATGACTACGATCGCGCGACGCATCCGCCATTTCCAAAACCCGGCACCGTTCCGCTGGACTGTGTGACCCATCCGGTCGGCGACGGCGATTGCGTGATGCTCGATGCTTTGCGTACGGAGCTGACGGTGATCGCTGTGCCCGGTCATACGCGCGGCCATCTCGCATTTTGGGACCAGGCGCGCGAACGGGTCTTCACCGGGGACTCGTTGTTCTCCGGTGGCTGCGGCCTGGTCTTCGATTCAATGTCGGACATGGCGCAATCGCTGGCCAGACTCGCCGGCCTGCCGGAGCAAACAAAAGTGTACTGCGGCCATGAATACACGCTGGCGAATCTGCGCTTCGCCATCGCCGTGGACCCGAACAACGCGGCGCTGCTTGCGCGCTACAAGGCCGAGCAAGCCAAGCGCGAGCACGGCATGCCGACCGTGCCGTCCACCATCGCACTGGAAAAGACCACGAACCCTTTCCTGCGGGTGCTCGAACGCGACATCGTGGACGCGATCCGCGTCCACACCGGTGTTGCGGTCAGCACCCCGAGCGCAAGTTTCGAAGCGCTGCGCAACTGGAAAAATAACTTTTAGAGGACCGGACGAATGGATCAAGCGAAACACAAGGCAGATTCCGGCACGCGGCTGCGCCGGGCCTGGAACGCGGTGATGCTCGCCCTGGAGGGCCTGGACCAAAGCCCCGTGGAGGACGTTATGGACCGGCTCGATCGGCTTGAGCGCGACACGCGCCGGGGATGTTGAGACGATCAGATCAGCGTAGATCGTCGAACAGTTCGTCGACCGAAAACATGCGCGGAATGAGCTTCTGGCGGAAGCTGTAGTCGATGATGATCTCAAGCGACCGCCGGTTCCGTTCCACGCCAAAACGCCAAGGATCGAAAAGACCGCCGTCGGCCGGTGGCGGCACCGCGCGCCTGGACTCGCGCAACACCCGGTAGATCTCCTTCACCACATCGGGACGGGATTTTGCGATCGCACCGCGAATGACCATCATGTGGTTGATCGGAATGCCCCCGTGCGTTTCCGCCCATTTGCGCGCCGCGCTGTCGGCATCCTCAATCAGGGGCGCGAGCCGCGGGTCGGGCAATTTGTCGCCGACAATCGCCGCATCGAGCTCGCCGTCGATCAACATCTGAACCATGCTCTTGCCTTCGGGCGCGCGCGTGACGAAGGCCGGATCCTTGTATTCAGCGAGATGCGGGTCTTCGAACGTGATCCAGTAAATTTTTGCGGGATCGACTTTGTAATCGTCCGCCAGAAAACCGCGCACCCAGGCGCCCGTGGTCTGGGTGTAGGCACGCACACCGACGCGCTTGCCCATGAGATCGGACGCACTCAAACGCCCGCGTTCGGGGTTGTAAGCAATTGTGTGGTGCTGTCCGCGCCCGAGCACGGCCGCCGGAATGAGCACATAGGGCTTGCCGTAAGCTTTCGCCTGCAGATAGGTGACGATCGCCAATTCCCCGAGATCGAACCTTGCTTCGCGCACGAGCGGCTTGAAGGCCGTGTTGGACACTTTCACGTCGGCGAATTCAAAATCGATGAAGTCGGACGCCACCTCGCCTTTCTTGAGCGCAGCCGTGTTCGGATAATCTCCGAGCAGCGTGTACAACTTTAATTTCTCAGGCATGACACTCACTGCGGTTTATTCAATCGGCAAGCACCGGATAGAGGGTCTGCGCAGTCCTGGCAAATATCCAGTCCCGGTCGCTCGCTGCCAAACAAGTGAGCGATTCCCGCGCGGTCGCCAGAAGCTGAGGCAGCGCGCCCTCGCTGGAAGGATAGTTTGATCCCCATGCCAACCGTGAAGCGCCGAACGCCGAGACCAGGCGGGGAAAAAAAGTCTCGGGCGTGGCCTTGCCGCGGCGGGATTCGGCAAAGATGCGCGGCGTGAGCTTGAGGTAGATATTCGTGTAACGTGCCAAATTGAACAGACTGGCGGCCGCGTTGTAAGGAGGCCCCTCGCCGAGCTCGGGGCGCGCGCCGTGGTCGAGAATGATGCGCACATTTGGAAAACGCTCGGCCATGCGGATGGCTTGTGGAATTGCTTTCGCCGACATTTGCAGACAGATCGATAGGCCCAGCTCGCTTGCGCATGTCCAGGCCGGATACGTCCCCGGATCGTCCAGCCAGTTCGCCTGCTCGGACATTGTGCTGCCGAAGGTGAAAAGCCGCAGGCCGGTGAGGCCGCGGGCACGCCAGGCGCGCATATTTTGCGGCGCGTCGGGCGCCAGCACGTCGACGGAAAACACGCCGGTGAAACGTTCCGGATGCGCGGCCACGGCATCGGCAACATAGGAATTGTCGTGGCCGTAACAGGTCGAGGCCTGCACGATCGCAGCCTTCTGCACGCCGGCTTCGTCCATGGCCGCGATCAACTGTTCCAGGCTGACCGGCCGCGTGCGTGACCAATCCGACTGATGTCCTCCCAACGGGGCCAGAGGGTAACGGGCGGCGTCGTTCGCGATGATGTGCGGATGGATATCGATCGTGGTCGTCGGCATTGTCAGGCTGGCATTAGAGCATGGCTGGTAGCATTTCAATATACGGGATTGTTGGCGACGTGGTCGCCTTCTATTCTCCGCCTCGGTCGCTCTCATTGGAAGCAGAAGAGCATGTCTTCGTTCACCCGTGCCGCAGCATCAATTCTACTCGGCTCGTCGCTGGCGTTGACTGTCTCGGCGGCATCTACGGTCAGGGCCGAGACCTACCCATCAAAGCCGGTGCGCATCATTGTGCCTTACGGCGCGGGCGGAATTGCCGACGTCACCATGCGGCTTGTAGCGGATGACATCAGCAAGCGCTTCGGTCAGCAATTCTTTATCGAAAACCGGCCGGGCGCCGGTGGTGTTGTTGGGATGCAGACGGCCCGCGACGCTCCGCCCGACGGATACACGCTCGTGATGCTTGGCGGCGGCCTCACCATCGCCAAGGCGCTTTTCAAGTCCCTGCCCTACGATATTGAAACGGATTTCATTCCGGTTTCGACGACGGCGTCCTACGGGCTCGTGATCGCAACCAAAGCCGGCTCACCTTACAAAGCGATCGGAGATGTGATCGCTGCCGCCAAGGCCCGTCCCGGCACGCTTAACTTCGGCACCATCAACGCCGGCAGCGGACAAAATCTTTCGGCAGAGTTGTTTCGAACCATGGCCGGGATTGATGTGACCATCATCCCCTACAAGACGACCCCGGATCTGGCCAACGCCGTCTTACGGGGCGACGTCGATGTTGCTTTTGAATACTTTGCCGGCTTCCAATCGCAGATCACAAACAACCAGATGACCGTTCTCGCCACGACCGGGCGCGAGCGCGCCAGCAACTTGCCCGACGTTCCAACCGTCAGCGAAAACGGCGTGCCTGGTTATGAAGTGACAAGCTGGAACGGGCTTGCCGTCCCAAAGGGAACGCCGCGTGAGATTGTCACCAGGCTCAATCATGCCGTGGTGGAAGCGCTGAAATCCGCCGAGGTACAGAAGTTCTCACAGGCGGCCGGCATGGATGCGCGCGGGATGTCGCCCGACGATTTGCACAACCGCATCAAAAGCGATGTGGCCAAATGGATGCAAGTGATCGAGCGGACAGGAATTCAGAAGCGTTGAGCAATGGTGCAGGCAATGGCATCGCTTCGTGAACTTCACCGCGCGCACCGGCCGCTGGTCAGTCCGCTCGCCCACGACGCTTTGTCGGCGCGGCTGATCGAACGCGCCGGGTTCAAGACTTTCAATATCGGCGGGTCCGCGATGCTGGCCGCGCGTTATGCCCTGCCGGACCTCGGGCTCGCCGGCTACGCCGAAATGCTGGCCGGAATCCGTGACATCACCGATGCCTCGAAGCTCCCCTGCCTTGTGGACGCCGATGACGGGTATGGCGACGTGAAAAGCGTCGTGCGGACCATTCAGGGGTACGAAACGGCCGGCGTGTCGGGGGCGCTGCTCGAAGATCAGTCGAGGGACGTGAAACAGCCCGGCGCGGCTTCGGCGCGCAGCGTCGTTCCGCTCGAGATCATGGAGCAAAAGCTCAGGGCTGCAATGGAGGCCCGGCGCAATAAGGATTTTGTCATCATCGGCCGCACCGATGCCTACGGCGCGGAAGGCCTGGACGCCGCGATCAAACGGGCCGAGCGATTTCTCCGTCTCGAGGTCGACGGGATTTTCGTGGCCGGCTTGAAGACGCCGGAGGACTATCTCCGGGTCGGCAATGCGTTCAAAGGTGCCTGGAACTGCGCCGCGATTTTCGAGGCGGCGGCGACGCCCTGGCTGACGCCGGCCGAGCTTTTCAACATGGGATTTTCCCAGGTCGCTTATCCGAACATCCTCATTGGACGCGTGGCCAAGGCAATGGAGCAAGGCCTGCATCGCCTGGGTCATTTGACTGCCGGCAAAGAGGGCGCCTTCACGAATGGCGAGCAGGAGATGGCGCTACAAAGCCTCGCCGACGCGCTCGATTTGCGGAGATGGAACGAGCTCGAAAAGAAATATCGATAGCCTAGCCGTGGTGCAGCCGGCGATCGATCACGAGCAGGACCATGTTCACGGCCGCTGCCAGCACGACCAGCAGGAACGTGACCGACATGATCAGATCGACATTGTACAGGCTGATCGCGCTCATGAGCAGATAACCCAGTCCGCGTTGCGCGGCGAACATTTCACCGAGCACGGTCCCGATCAGCGTCAGTGAAAAGCCCACACGGATGCCGGTGAAGATTTCCGGCACGGCCGCGGGAAACAGGATCTCGCGCACCATGACCACCGGGCTAAGCTTCATGACACGGCCGGTCTTGATCAAAATCGGCCTGGTCGTACGAACGGCATTCAAAGTAAACAACGCAACGGGAATGATCCCGTGAATGGCGCCGAAAGCAATTTTCGCCGAAATGCCGATTCCAAAGGCTAAAAGTATGATCGGATAAAGCGTGATTTTCGGTATCGAATAGAGCGCAACCAGCATCGGCTCCATCGCCTCTCCGGACAAGCGATGCAGCCCGAGGGCAAAACCGATGAGGAGCCCGAGCACGACCGCGATCACGAGCGCGACCGCGAAGGCTTTCAGTGAATCGGCAAGATGAAGCCAGAAGAGATCTGTTTGCATGAGTTTGCCGAGAAACTGGGTTGTTTGCCAGGGCGAGCGCAGGGCGACATCGCCGACAACGAGATAGGCCAGCTCCCAGAACACGAACAGGCCCGCGATCAAAATGACCGTATTGCGGAACGTCGCGTTTTCCCGCGGTTGCATCAGGCTTGCCCTCGTCTTGCGAGCAGCATCTTCTCCCAGCGCGAGAGCAGGCTGTTGGCGGCGATCGACAACAGCAGGATGAGCAAGATGAGTGGGTACATCGTCGCGTTGTCGAAGTTCGTATAGGCGTAGCTGATCTCGTATCCCATGCCGGAGCGCGCCATGATGAATTCCGAACCGATGACGCCGATGAACGCATAGGCGAGCGCCAGCTTGGCTGCAGTCAGCAAATAGGGCGCGCAAAACGGCAGCGTGACGTGGCGCGCCGTCTGCAGCGCGTTGAGCCCGTTCACCCGTGCCGTTTTCTTCAGCACCGGCGGCACGCGGTCGAGGCCGTTGAGGGTGGTGACGATCACGGCAACGACGGCCAGCATGAAGCCGATCAGGACCTGCGGCCCGTCGCCCAGGCCGAACATGACAATGAACAACGGATAGAATGCAAAAACCGGGATGGCATAATACGTTGCAAACAGCGGGTCGAGGATCTCACGCGTCGTCCTGTGACCGTGCAGGATGGTGCCGACCATCACGCCGATCAGATAGGCCGAGGCAAAGGCCGCCAGCACATTCACAAGGCTCTTGCCGATCTCGTCGAAATAACGCCCGGCCAGGATCATGCGAACGAAGTCCCGCACGATAATGTGCGGCGCCGGCATGGTGATCTTGTCGATGACGCCGGCAAGGCACAGCACTTCCAGCAGCAGAATAAAGCCTGCAACGACCGCTATCTGATAGAGCCGCAGCCTGCTCATGCCCCGTTACCCCGCCCGCCCCATCGTCTTCATGGATTCTTCGCGTAAGGTCTTCCACAGGCGGCTTGTCAGGGCGCCGAAATTCTCACGTTCGACAATTCGGCTGTCGCGTTCGCGCGGCCAGCTTGTTTCGACGAGATCGATCGTCTTGCCCGGCCGCGCCGACATGACGAGGATGCGGTCCGCCAGCATCGCAGCCTCGTCGAGCGCATGCGTGATCAGGAATACGGTGGCGCCGGTCTGGCGCCACAGCCGGAGCACCTCGTCACCCATCAACAGCCGCGTTTGCTGGTCGAGCGCGCCGAATGGCTCATCGAGAAGGATCAGACGCGGCTGCGCCACAATGGTCCGCGCGATACAAACGCGCTGGCGCATGCCTCCCGACAGTTGCGCCGGGTAGCTGCCCGCAAATTCGCGCAAGCCCATCATGTCGATGACCGCTGCGGCCTGGCGCGCTTTTTCGTCCGCGCCGATGGTCTTTAGCCGCAAGCCGAATTCGACGTTCTCGAGAACATTCAACCAGGGAAAGCATGCGTCTTCCTGGAAAACGACACCGATACCATCCGGAACGTTGTCGCCGATCGCGCGGCCTTCGAATTCAATCTCTCCTTCTGTCGGAGCGGTCAGGCCGGCAATCAGTTCAAGCAGAGTCGATTTTCCGCAGCCGGACGGCCCGACCACCGCGAAAAATTCGCCCTTCCGGATTTCGATGTCGATTGGTCCAAGGGCATGCACCGGTTTCCCGCCTGCCACGGCGGGAAACACTTTTGTCACCCCGCGCAGCGTCACCTGGGCCGGCAGTTGGGCCGACACCTGGGCCGTCACTTGGGCCGCGGGCACGCGATGATCCTCCGCTGCGCGGCGCTCTTACTGTTTCACCTTCTTCAGATCATCCGGCAGGAAGCGGGTATCGATGACCTTGGACAGATCGATGTCGCCGGTCAGCGCTCCGACGCTTTTCTGCACCTCGATGATGCGCTTCATTCCGTCGAGATGGATGTCGCCTTCGCCCCAATAAGGAATACCTTGCGTGGTGCTGTTGATCAGGTTCTTGATGGCGCTCGTTGCCACTTCCGGCGTGATATTGAAGGGCTTGGCGATGATCGCGCCTGCTTCTTCGGGATGCTCGCGCATGAACTGAATGGCGCGCCGGCGCGCGCGTATCACTGCAGCGATAAAATCGCCGCGCGTCGCAACCGCCTGGGCCGTCGCCACGCCGACGACGTTGTCGAGCGGGGGCAATGCCTCCGAGCCGGTTATGAGCACGCGGAACTGGTCCTTCACCTTCGACCAAAGCGGTTCGGTCACGGGCGCGACGTCGATCTGGCCGAGCTCAAGCGCGGCAACCATCGGGCCGAAGCCGCCGGTCTTCACGAGCTCCGCGTCCTCCGGCTTCAGGCCAGCTTTAGCCAGCATGAGAATGTCGAGCGCCTGGCTGGTCGAGCGCGGATTGGTGTATCCGATTTTTTTGCCCCTGAGGTCGGCAATGGTCTTGATCGGCGAATCCTTTTTCACCAGCCAGGCGAATTCAGCGATGGTCAGCACATTATCGCTGACGATCCGCAAATCGGCGCCCTGCTGGATGGCGACGGCGATCGCGCCGGGATTGGCCTCTCCATAGGCAACACCCGACATGGCATTGCGGACCGATGTACCGCCGCCTTCCGAAGCGATAATGCTGGTGACGTTGGCGCCTTCTTCCTGAAAATATCCCTTGGCCAGGGCAACGCCGAACGGCATGCCATTCGCAGAGGCACCGTAATTGCCGATGGCAATCGCCTCCGCGCGCGCTGCGTCGAGTACGCTGAGCAGCACAAATGCTGGAAAGACCACGCGAGCAAAAATCCGGAGCACCGCATCCTCCCATTTGTTTTTTGTGAACCCGGGCCGCTTTGCGACGGGGCAATCCTTGAGCGTTATTATGCCCATCAGCCGCGACGGGATTCAATGCAATTCGGCCCGCAGCGCCGCCGGACGATGCTGTGGGCAAATTGTCCTGGTGGGCAAAACATCACGAGTGACCGTCGGGAGGGCAACCGGCGCCACGCCGGCCCTCGCAAGCGACTGGCTCAAACGCAGCCCCGAAGGCTGCGATCATGGGTTCAGGGACTGCGTGGAAGTAAGAAAATTCGAACCGAACCTCGCTCGCGCCGTTGTGATTGTATGGCTGAGCTTTCACCCCACCAAAAGCGAACAGACCTGTTGTTTGGGAACACAGTGCTGGGCGTTCTTTTTCTCGCCGCGATCGGTGGTGTCCTCTTTTGGCTGGTGATCCTGCCGTCGTAACGTAGCGCGTCGGCTTCGCCTCTGGACGATTGTCGAAAAGCCGGGAAGACTGACGCGAAAGTTAGCCGAGGCAAACCGTGACGCGCATCCTTGTCACCGGCGCATCGGGCTTTGTTGGACGTGCCCTCGTCGCTGAGCTCGCCGACGCCGGACATTCCGTGCGGGCGGCGATGCGGCAGCCCGCGGACATTTTCCCGCGGTCGGTCGAGGTGATCGCCGTCTCGGATCTGACGCGCCCGGTCGAATGGCGTCCGCTGCTCAGGGATATCGACACGGTGGTTCACCTCGCCGGCATCGCGCATGCCGGGCCGGAGATTGCCGAGGAAGCCTATGATCGGGTCAATCGCCTGGCGACCGCCGAATTGGCAGGCGCCGCGAAAATTATGGGCATCAAGCACCTGGTCTTCATGTCGTCGGTCCGTGCGCAGACCGGTCCGGCATCCGACACGATTCTGCGAGAGACCGACGCGCCGCGGCCGACGGACTTTTATGGACGCTCAAAGCTTGCCGCCGAGGATGCCGTGCGCGCCGCCGGTGTGCCGTTTACGATCCTGCGGCCGGTGTTGATTTATGGTCCGAATGTTAAAGGCAATTTTGCGCGCCTGATGGCGCTTGCGCGAAAACCCTGGCCGCTGCCGCTCGGCCTTTGCCGCAACCGCCGCTCGCTGCTGGCGCGGCGCAACCTGATCGACGCCGTTCACTTTGCCGTGGCGTCATCCGTGGCGAAGGGCGAGACCTACGTGGTGGCCGATCCCGATCCGCTGACTTTGGCCGAGATCGTGACGGCGCTTCGCGCCGGCGAAGGGCGCGGACCGGGCTTGTTGCCGGTGCCACCGGGGTTGATTGCGCTTGCCTCGAACGCACTCGGCCGCGCCGAGGAATGGCAGCGGCTGGGAGGGACACAGGTCGCCGATCCCGCCAAGCTGATGCATGCTGGATGGAAGCCGGCCCTCCACACGCGTGAAGGCCTTGCGGCGCTTGTCCGCGAAGCGCCGTAAAAAGCGGTGTCTTCCCCGTTTCCTCATCCAAATGGCTGACTGCACCAGCGTCGAATTATGGCGTACTCGGCGCGTGGCATCTTGTCGGGGCAATTCATGACATCGAAAAATTCTGCCAGTGCCCTCGCTGGCGCAATCGCCGGGGCGTCCCTGGCATTATTGTTTTGCGGATTGGGCACGAGCGCCCGCGCCGATTCAATTCCATACCCGAATCCCGGCACTCTTAATCCAGCGACGTACACTTTCACCGCTGCATTTACCGGTGACGTCACTGCATATTTCGCGGGAAGCTCGGCCAGTTTCGAAAATACACTGGGCTTGCAGATTAATGGCGTTTCAACCGGCATCTTCGGATTGAACAATCATACGTCGGCTGTGGGAGACAGCCTCAATCTCGGCTTTGCCAATGCCGGCGATGTCTTGACCTTTGTGATGCATAACATCTCTCCCGGAATCGGCGATCTGTATTCCGATCCTGCCTTGAATGGGCCCTATGACGGCCGCACCCTTGGTACCCAGCACATTTATTCGGCGCGCTATACGGCAACCTCACCCACTTTCGGCTCAATACCGGTGGGAGTCTTTGTCGGTTTTGAGGATTTGCCGTTTCGAGATTCTAATTTCAACTACGACGACTTGACCTTTGTATTCACCAACGTGGTCGCAGCCGAAACGCCGCTTCCTGCTGCGCTCCCTCTGTTCGCGAGCGGCCTGGGCGCGCTAGGTCTGCTCGGCTGGCGCAGGAGGCGAAGGACGCAAGCGACCCCGGCACTCGACGTCAGGAGAAACGATAGGTCCGGAGTCTGTACCGCCCGGCCGGCGTGCACACTGATGCGTGTCGAGTTGCCGTAGAGCGACGCGTCCGTATCGATTTCCTCATTCAGCCACGTCGGCGGCCGGAATGCGCGCTTCATGAAAGCCACGCTCTAACATCGCATAGGCCTCGCGAACGAGGATATGCGTCGCCACCTCGTTTTCGGTGCGTCCAAGTTTTCCGAGCGTCGCAAGCAGAGCCAGATAATTAAAAGTCTCCAATGGCAGCGTGAGACTCAGCGCTCGCGCTTCCGAACGATTTTCAGGACGAGCCATACCTACGCCTCTCATTACGCCTTCAAATTATAACTGGATTATTATGGCATTATAACCCTTGATGCGCGAATCGAATCATGAAACGCTTGATTCGGCGATGGATTTTGGTCGCCGGGGTGTTTCGCGTTGTGAGGAAAAAGAGCGTTGAGGACCGCAAAATTGGTTCTCTCCGGCGCAATACGGGACCCACGTCGATCAGTTGTGGCGGGTTGCAGTCCGATCGCGCGATGCGGGTCGATGCCTATGGCGCGCTGTTGCGTTCAACGGCATCGATTTGCGCGGCCAGCCTGAGACCCGACATTCGCTCTGAACGCTCGCTCGAGCGTGAGTTCGACCTCGCCCTGCCCGCGGCCCGGCTTGGCCGCGTCAACTGGTCACGAGGCCAAACATGACCACAATCGAGATACCCGGCAAAAATTTTCTCAAAACATGGACCGCCGAGCGCATCGCACAACTGAAGAGCGGCGTTGGCGCCGGCCTGTCCTGCTCACAGATTGCAAACGAGATTGGCGTTTCACGCAACGCAGTTATCGGCAAGCTCAATCGACTCGGCTTGTCACGTGGCAGAGGCCCTGCGGCGCCACGAGTGCGCAACGGTGTTTCAGTCCGGCGACCGCAAGTCTTGACTCAGCGACTCGTGCTTAAAGCGCTTTTCGCATCTGCGCCTGTCGCGGACGATGTCGTCAGCTCGGAGCCCTGCTCATTGCTTAACCTGGCACCGCGCAAATGTCGCTGGCCCATCGGCGGCGCCGCTACCGCCGACTTCACGTTCTGCGGCAACACCACGGTCGATGGAACGTCCTATTGCGCAGGTCACGCGCGTATAGCCTATCGCCGGTCATCCGGACGCCTTCAAGAAGCCTCCAGAGCTGCAAGCTGATTGCACGCAGGTCGTGTTACTAGTGATGGGCCGACACGCTCTTGACGTATTCGGACAGCAGATCACTCGACGCTAGGCCGCTGACGTCGCCAAGACTGAGGATGCCAACCATCCGCTTGTTCTTGTTGATCACTGGCAACCTGCGAACTTTCAGCTGTTCCATGTGCCGCACCGCCTTGGCGAGGTCATCATCATCGCTGCAGCAATGGATGCCCGGCGTCATCACATCACGCGCTGTCGCGCGGTCGGGATTAAAGCCGCCCTTGGCCACTCCTTTGCATACGATGTCGCGGTCGGTCACCATCCCGATGAGCTGATCGTTCTCGCCGATTGGAATGGCGCCGACATCATGCTCACGCATCAGTTTGGCGAGCTCGATAACGGGCGTGTCAGGGCCAACCCATTCGACGCCTTTGTGCATGGCCTCTCTGACTTTCATGGCTGACCTCCATTGCTCGAAGATGCAGCCCCCCATTCGCTGATAAATTCTGCCGACAATCAGTGCCAAGAACGATTGGACTGAGGGGCTTTGCTGACCCTCAATCTACGGCCGAAAACGGCTGACCCGCGATTGGACCTAGGGCCACCTCACGTCGCGCAGGCAGCGCCAGATCTTTTCCGGCGTCACCGGCAGACCGATGGCAGTCGAGACACCGGCACGTGCGAGCGCGTCGTTGACGGCATTCAGCACGGCCGGAATGGACCCCGTGACGCCGCACTCGCCCGTTCCCTTGACGCCGATTGGATTTTTTGTCGACGGCGTCGGGTGAAAATCCACGTTCAGCGCCGGAAGATTTTCCGCGCGCGGCAGGCCATAGTCCATCAGCGATCCCGTGATCAGCTGGCCGTCATCGTCATAGGCAATCCGCTCCAGCAGGACCTGTCCGATTCCCTGCGCGACCCCGCCATGGATCTGACCATGCACGATGAGCGGGTTGATGATGGTTCCCACGTCGTCGACCGCACAATAGGCAGCGACGTCCACCTTCCCGGTCTCGGGATCGATCTCGACTTCGCACACGTGTGAGCCATTGGGATGATGAAGACCGGGGGCGGTGAATTCGCCGGTCGAGTCGAGTGTCGTGGGAAGATCCTGCGGCAGATTGCGCAACGATCGCACCCGCATCGCAAGGTCGAGCAACCCGATCGAAATATCGGTGCCACGCACGCAAAACGATCCGTCACGGAATACGAGATCGGCCTTGCTGACCTCAAGCACATGCGACGCCAGCGTCCGCCCCTTCTCGATCACAGCGTCGCCGGCGATGGCGATTGCCGACCCCGCCATGATCATCGATCGCGAACCGACACTCGCCAGGCCTTTCGGCAAGTCGGAACTGTCGTTTTCCTTGATGCGCACTCTGTCGAACGGGACGCCAAGGCGCTCTGCGGCAAGTTGCGCAAAGCTTGTCTCATGCCCCTGCCCCGACGATTGGGTCGCGGTCACCACGGTCACGGTCCCGTCCGGCTCGAAGCGGATGTCCGCACCTTCAAACGGATAGGCGCCCACGCACTCGACGAAACAGGATAATCCACGGCCCCGGATAAGGCCGTTTTCGGCTGACGCACGCGCGCGCTTGTCGAACCCATCCCAATCGGCAAGCGCCAAAGTCTTGTCCAGCAGGCCTTCGAAATCGCCGCTGTCGTAGGTTTGTCCGGACGCCGACTTGTAGGGGATCGCTTTCGCCGGAATGAGATTGCGCCGGCGCAGATCGACCGGATCGATGCCGAGCTCGCGCGCCGCCTGGTCGACCAGGCGCTCCGTGATGTAGGACGCCTGCTCGCGTCCGGCGCCGCGATAGGGACCGATCGGCGCGGTATTGGTCAGCACCAGTCTTATCTCTACGTAGAGCAGCGGAACGTCGTACATCAACGGAAGTCCGTTGGTCGTATTGCGTATGGAAATATGTGCCCCGTGGCACGAGCAATAGGCCCCGATGCCATCGAGAAGTATTGCCTTGATGGCGAGGAATTTGCCGTTTGCGTCAAGGGCGAGTGCGGCCTCAATGACGGCGTCGCGTGCATGATTGTCGGAGAGGAAATGCTCCGCGCGCGTGCCGGACCACTTCACCGGCCTCCCGAGCACCCGCGCCGCATGCAGCACGGCAATATCTTCCGGATAAGGCTGCTCCTTGCATCCGAAGGCGCCCCCGACATCGGATGTCCGGATCCGCATCTTCGCCCGCGGCATGTTGAAGACGTGCTCGCACAGGACACGGTGGAAGAAGTGTGCGCCCTGGCTCGGGGCAATCAGCGTGAAGCTGGCGTCGTCGGGATTGTAGGAGCCGATGCAGCTGCGCGGCTCGATCGGATTGGCGATGACCCGGTTGTTGACAAGCTTCACCTTCGTCACATGCGCAGCCTGGGCGAAGGCCTGCTCCACGGCAGCGCGGTCGCCGTAACGCCAGATCGACGCCATGTTGTTCGGCGCGTCCGGCCACAGCAGCGGGGCGCCTTGCGCGACGGCGCGTTCGACGTCTGTTACGGCCGGCAGCGGCTCGATCTCCAGCCGAACTTTCTCGCAGGCGTCGGTCGCCTGCGCGACCGTTTCCGCAACGACCATGACGACCGGCTCGCCGACATGACGCACCCGGTCCTGGGCCAGCGCGGGACGCGGCGTGTCGGCGGGCGGATCCATCGTGAATCCGCCAAGCGGAAGATACGGAATGTAACCAACGCCGGCAGCGCGTAGGTCTTCTCCGGTCATCACGGCAAGCACGCCGGGTGCATTGAGCGCCTCGCCGGCATCGATGGCCCGGATCAGCCCGTGTCCATGACTGGAACGAAGAAAGACCGCGCGGGCCTGACCGGGCACATTCACGTCGTCGGCGAATGATCCCTTTCCGGTGACAAGCCGCCCGTCTTCACGGCGCCGCACCGGCTGCGAAATTCCGAACTTGTCTGTCATGGACCTGAGTTGCTGATGCCTCGGACGCGGTGGTGGTGGCACTGACGACGGTAAAGAAAATCGTCGATGCAGGAAGAAATAGAAATATCTTCTATCTGAGCTCGAAAAACAGGTAAAAACATTCCTTTGACCGCAATTTTAGGACGTTTATAGAATAATTGCATCGCTCGTTGCGTACGTCTGTTACGCCGCCTAACAAGCGGAGCAAATTTGAGGGGTTCGTCATGAAATTGTTTTCCCGGTTTTCGCTGCTTGCATCGGCTGTACTGGCTGGACTGGTCACCTCCACCTCGCTGTTCGCTGCCGAAAAGCCAAGCACGATTACCGTCGACTGGGCGACGTACAATCCGGCTTCGATGGTGCTCAAGGACAAGGGACTGCTTGAGAAAGAATTCGCGAAGGACGGCATCTCCATCCGTTGGGTGCAGTCAGCCGGTTCGAACAAAGCGCTCGAATTCCTCAACGCCGGTTCGATCGACTTCGGTTCGTCAGCGGGCTCCGCGGCGCTGGTTGCCAAGATCAACGGCAATCCGATCAAGTCGATCTACGTCTACTCACGTCCCGAATGGACCGCGCTTGTTACAGGTAAGGATAGCGCGATCACCAAGATCGCTGACCTCAAGGGCAAGCGTGTGGCCGTTACGCGGGGCACCGACCCGCACATCTTTCTCGTGCGCGCACTGCTGAGCGCCGGCCTTTCCGAAAAGGACATTCAACCGGTGCTGCTGCAGCACCCCGACGGCAAGATCGCGCTCATCCGCGGCGACGTCGATGCCTGGGCAGGACTCGATCCAATGATGGCACAGGCTGAGGTAGAGGACGGGGCAAAGCTGTTCTACCGGAATGCTGCCGCCAACACCTGGGGTATCTTGAATGTGCGTGAGGAGTTCGCGAAGGAACATCCCGATCTGGTCAAGCGCGTGCTCGCCACGTACGAGGAGGCGCGCAAATATTCTCTGAGTCATTATGACGAAGTGAAGAAGGTCTTCATCGCAGTGACCAAGTTGCCCGAGACGGTGGTCGACAAGCAGCTCAAAGAGCGAACCGAACTGACCCACAGCAAGATCGGCGCGCCGCAGCGCGAGTCCATCCTGGCCGCCGGCATCGCGCTTCAGCAGGCCGGCGTCATCAAGCCGGATGTCGATGTCAAGAAGGTGCTCGACGATCTCATCGACGACCAATACTTGACGGTGACGACAAATTAGCCCTGCATCGTCTGGGATTGCGATAGATCTGTGCGCGGATGCACGGAGCGCCAATCTAGCCTCCGTGCCCTCGCCTGACCGATCTCGATATTTGCGGTAGGTTACGGAACACTAATCATAGTAGTGTCTTTTTGTACAAATGAGCGTAACGGGCGAAACGGTAGCGGCAGAGCAGAAGCAGCGTAAATCGGTGCTAACGCGTTTTACGCGGCCAGCGCTTGGAATTATTTTGCCCTTACTGCTGGCGCTTGGCTGGGAACTGGCAGTACGCGCAGGCTTCTCGACCGGGCGGCTCGTTCCGCCGCCTTCGGTGATCTTTTCAACCTTCGCCGAACTTGCCAAAACCGGTGAATTGCAGCGCCACGCACTGGCAACGCTCGGCCGCGTTGCCGCCGGCTTTGGAATTGGCGTCGCTGTGGGCACCTTACTCGGTGCGATCACCGGCTATTCCGTGCTCGTGCGGAGCTTCATCGATCCAAGCCTGCAGGCACTACGCGCGATTCCGTCGATCGCCTGGGTGCCGCTCTTCATCTTGTGGCTCGGCATTTTCGAGGCGTCCAAAGTAACGTTGATCGCGGTCGGTGTGTTCTTCCCGGTCTATCTCGGCGTGATGGGCGCAGTGATGTCCGTCGACCGCAAGATTGTCGAGGTTGGCCGGGCGTTTCGTCTTTCCGGTGCGCAGATGGTCCGGCGAATCCTGCTCCCGGCAGTGCTGCCGTCCTACGTGATCGCGCTGCGTTCGGGACTTGGGCTCGGTTGGATGTTTGTGGTCGCGGCCGAGTTCATGGGCGCATCTGAAGGCCTTGGTTTCCTGCTGGTCGATGGCCAGCAACTCGGCAAGCCGGCGCAAATCGTTGCCGCCATTGTCGCGTTCGCATTGATCGGGAAGATAACCGACTGGATCATCGTTTGCCTCACCGCGCCGTTCCTGCGCTGGGAAGACCGCGCTCGCAGCGGGGAGAGCTAAGCCATGCTTGAGCTTCAGAACCTCAGCAAGACTTATCCAAATGGCGTGCGCGCACTCGATGGCATCAGCCTTTCGGTTGGCGCCGGCGAGATCGTCGCGATTGTCGGCAGCTCCGGCTGCGGCAAGTCCACACTGCTTCGCGCGATCAGCGGTCTCGATAGGCCCAGCCGGGGCCGCGTCCTCCTCGATGGCGAGTCCGTCACCTCACCGCATGAAAAGATCGGCATCGTTTTCCAGGAACCGCGCCTGTTGCCGTGGCTATCGGTCGCCGGCAATGTCGGCTTCGGCCTCGAGGACCGTCCGCGCGTCGAGCGGAACGAACGCGTTGTGAAAGCAATGATGCGTGTTGGATTAGCCGACAAGGCGGCCGTGTGGCCACGCGAATTGTCCGGAGGGCAGGCGCAACGCGTGGCGATCGCCCGTGCGCTGGTTCCCCGGCCCGAGGTCTTGCTGCTCGATGAGCCGTTCTCCGCGCTCGATGCATTCACCCGTATCGATCTGCAGGACCACTTGCTCGATCTATGGGCGGATTTGCTACCGACGCTGATCCTGGTCACTCACGACGTCGATGAGGCCATCGTGCTTGCGGACCGCATCTTTGTCATGCGTCCGCGTCCGGGACGCATGTTTGAGGAGATCGACGCACGATTGGAGCGGCCGCGAGATCGTCAGTCCGCCGCCTTCGACCATATTAAACGCCGTGTGCTCACGTCACTCGACCGCTCCCTCGACCGCGAGCCAACGATCAACGACCGTGAAACCAAGGTGAGTACCGGCGCGGCATTGTGGTGGTAAGGACATGCGCCAGTGAGTTTGGCCTTCGGTCACGAAAAACCTAAATAAGGAATAGCGACATGGACGCTGCCGAGTTGCGAGCGATGCAGGCTCCGATCAAGGACCGCTACAAAAACGATCCGAAGGCTGGACTGATCACGCTGAAAGCCAGAGGCTCCATCGACGACACGAATATCGCCTGCAAGGTTGAGACGGGACGCGCGCTCGCCATCGCCGGCCTTCATCCCGCGACCGGCGGAAGCGGTTTGGAATTGTGTTCCGGCGATATGCTGCTGGAAGCGCTGGTTGCTTGCGCCGGCGTAACGTTGAAGGCGGTCTCGACCGCGCTCGAGATTCCGCTCCGCGCAGCGACCGTATCGGCAGAGGGCGACCTGGATTTCCGCGGAACATTGGGCGTGGCCAAGGACGCGCCGGTCGGGTTTGCGCAAATTCGTTTGCGATTTGACGTCGATACTGGGGCGCCGCAGGAGAAGCTTGATCAGTTGCTCAAGCTGACCGAACGCTATTGCGTCGTCTACCAGACCATAAAGAGCGGTCCGCCGGTCCAAGTGACGCTTGCAAGGAGCTAAAGTCGCACGGTCAGGCTCACAAGCCGTCGGATTGCGTCAGGGTTTCTTGCATGGCTCGCAAATGAGACTTCTGAAACGTCTTCTGCAGCGTTTGGCTATCTTTGGGCTGGGCCTGTTTAGCGTCTGGTTTATTGTCTTTGTTGTCTTCGAGTTCACAGATCGCTGGCTGCCGTGGTTTCTGGCGTTGGCCGCCACCTATGGAATCGCGGCATACGTTGTCCTTCCACGCATCGTTCGGATGGGCCTGAAAATCCTCCAGCGTAAACGCGTGCCTCGCTACACGATCACCGGCGACGGATTGCCCGGTGACCCTGTCAATCTCGCGCTGACCGGCACCCTTCAGCAACTTCGGGCTGCATTTGCGCGCGCCGGCTGGTCAGAGGCCGATCGGTTGGGACTGAAGAGCTCATGGCATATGGTCCGGGCGTTCGTATTCAACGCGCCCTATCCCACCGCCCCGTTCAGCACGCTTTATCTTTTCGGCCGTGGCCAGGACATCGGCTTCCAGAAGGCAATCGATGACAGCCCTCGGAAGCGCCATCACGTTCGATTTTGGGCTTTGGATACAGCGCTCGTCGAGGCCACATGGGGAACGGCCAAATTCTGGCTCAACATCGATCGGCCACCGCCCGATGCCCGCGTCTACTGGATCGGAGCCGCGACCAAGGACACCGGGTTCTCTTTGACCCAGCTCACGTTCCAGATCACGCACGCGACCGATGCAGATACGAATGCCGAGCGGGATTTTATCATCGCGGAGCTGCGGAATAACCAGGTCATCGGGGACGCGAGTGAAATTCAGGCAGGTCAGCACATCGAACACGTCAATCACTACGTGACCGACGGCGAAATCGCGGTGGCGAATCTATAGGTTGCGCCGCCAAATTTCTTATCGGCAGAGGGCGATCCGGATGTCCGCGGAACATTGGGCGTGGCCAAGGAGGCGCCGGTCGGGTTTGCGCAAATTCGTTTACGATTTGACGTCGATACTGCTGCGCCTCAGGACAAGCTTGATCAGTTGCTCAAGCTGACCGAACGCTATTGCGTCGTCTACCAGACCATCAAGAGCGGTCCGCCGGTCCAGGTGACGCTCGCAAGGGGCTAGCTGTGGTGCCTCCATACAGCAGCCTTCAGCAGTTTCCATACGGGTGCCAAGGCAAATCCAACGATCGGGATCGACACCGCGCCGATCGCCAGTCCGACGACCCCCGATAGAGCGGCAATAACTGTCCATTTCACCAGTCCAGCGGCGGACGGCAGCATGTGAGCGGCTGCTTCCGCGGCGGCGGCGATGGCTTGGCCGACGGAATGCACACCGAACGCCTCCAGACCATGCACAAAAATGGCGCCACCAACCCAGATCATGGCGGCCGTGCCGACGGCGCCAAGAAATGTCAGGAAACCGGGCATACCGAGAACGAGAGCACGTCCGACTGCACGGCTCATGCGGCCGGCAGCAGAGCCGCCGTCGTGCTTTGCAAGAGCGACACCGACGTCGTCCGCTTTCACGATCAGCGCGACTACGCCATAGACCGCGACGGTGATCCCAATTCCGACAAGCGCCAGCACTAGCGCCTGCATCAGGATGCCTTCATCGGAAACGGACGCCAGCACGATCGCCATGATTTCCGCTGACAGGATGAAATCGGTCTTGATTGCGCTTGCGACTTTCTCATCCTCGGTCGTCTGCGGGTTTAAGGCTATTGTGCCCACCTGAGCTTCGTGGGCGTGAGCCTGATGTGGCATTATCGCTTCGAGGACTTTTTCCACCCCCTCGTAGCAGAGGTAGATGCCGCCAATCGTGAGAAGCGGCGTAATCATCCAGGGGAGGAAATAGCTCAGGGCCAGAGTGGCGGGAAGCAGGACGAGAAGCTTGTTGCGAAGTGATCCCGCGGCGATCTTGCCCACGATCGGCAATTCGCGACTGGCAGCGAATCCGAGCAGGTAACGCGGCGTGACTGCCGCGTCGTCGATAACGACACCCGCCGCTTTGACCCCCGCCTTGGCGGCCTGGGTCACGACATCGTCAAGGGAGGCTGCTGCCACCTTTGCGATCGCCGCGACGTCGTCGAGAAGGGCGAGAAATCCGATGCTCAATCGTATTGCTCTCTTTTAAACAAGACGCCTCATCGCCAGCCGAGCCCTGGCGCAACGTGCTTCAGGATCGCCTCGATGACGTGGGCGTTGTAGTCGACACCGAGCTGGTTCGGCACAGTCAGCAACACAGTATCGGCTTCCGCGATGGCCTCGTCGTCCTTGAGCTGCGCAATGAGTTTGTCCGGTTCGTCGGCATAACTGCGGCCGAAAATGGCGCGCTCGGTTTGGCTGAGCATGCCGATCTGATCTCCCTCCTTGCCGCCGCGTCCGAAATACATGCGGTCGCGGTCGTCGGTCAGCGCGAAGATGCTGCGGGAGACCGACACCCGCGGCGTGCGCGCGTGCCCCGCCTCCTTCCACGCCGCGCGATAGAGCCGGATCTGCTCGGCCTGCTGCACATGGAACGGCTTGCCGCTCTCGTCGATCTTGAGCGTCGAGCTTTGCAGGTTCATGCCGAGCTTGGCCGCCCATTGCGCCGTCGCATTGGTGCCGGCGCCCCACCAGATGCGCTCGCGCAGGCCCTCGGAATAAGGCTCGAGGCGCAGGAGGCCGGACGGGTTCGGAAACATCGGGTTTGGATGGGGCTTGGCGAAGCCCTTGCCGAGCAGCAGCTCGAGGAAGACCTCAGTGTGGCGCCGCGCCATGTCGGCGTCGGTCATGCCCTCCGGCGGCACGTAACCGAAGTAGCGGAAGCCGTCGATCACCTGCTCGGGCGAACCGCGGCTGATGCCGAGCTGCAGGCGGCCGCCGGCGATGAGGTCGGCGGCGCCGGCATCCTCCGCCATGTACATCGGATTTTCGTAGCGCATGTCGATGACCGCGGTGCCGATCTCGATGCGCGTGGTCTTGGCGCCGCAGGCCGCGAGCAGCGGGAACGGCGAGCCGAGCTGGCGGGCGAAATGATGAACGCGGAAATAGGCGCCGTCGGCGCCGAGCTCCTCGGCCGCGACCGCGAGCTCGATCGATTGCAGCAGCGCGTCCGACCCTGTCCGCGTCTGCGACTGCGGCGACGGGGTCCAGTGGCCGAAGGAGAGAAAGCCGATGTGTTTCACGGATCTATGGGTAAACCAATTTCGCCTGACGGTCTCCGCGAAACTTAGCCGCGCCGCGCGGCCTCGATCGCGGCGACGTCGATCTTTTTCATGTCCATCATGGCTTCAAATGCGCGCTTTGCTTCATCGCCGCCGGCCGCCATCGCTTCGGTCAGCACACGCGGCGTGATCTGCCACGACACGCCCCACTTGTCCTTGCACCAGCCGCATGCGCTTTCCTGGCCGCCATTGCCGACGATGGCGTTCCAATAGCGATCAGTCTCGGCCTGATCGTCGGTGGCGATCACGAACGAAAAGGCTTCGCTGTGCTTGAACTGCGGACCGCCGTTGAGGCCGATACAGAAAACGCCGGCAACCTTGAATTCGACCACCAGCACATCTCCCTTCTTGCCGGATGGATAGTCACCGGGCGCACGCCAGATGGGGCCCACCGCGCTGTCGGGAAAGGTTTTGGCATAAAATCGGGCAGCGTCCTCGGCATCCTTATCGTACCAGAGACAAATTGTGTTCTTGGCCATTGCATGTCCTTTCAGTCTGAAGCGCCTGAATCCATCCACTGGTTTTAAGATAGGTTGTCAAATTCTCCACCCGAAAAACAAGGCGGGCTCCAGACCGTGGAGCCCGCTCGAGAGGCGCGTCGGCAGCTGGCAACAATCAGGTCGCGTTCAGGGCCGACAATTGCTCGGTATCGTAACGGGCTCGCAGCGATCCAATGGCATCGGCATCAGGCTTTTTGCCGCTGGCAACCAGCTTCACCAACTCCTCGAAGTAATGTTCATGGCCGGGCGGCGATACGGTCATGATCATCCGCGCCGGCTTGTCGCTTGCGTTGCCGATGTTGTGCGGCACCCCCGGCGGAATGAACACGTATGTTCCGGGCTTGGCGTGAACCGTTTGCTCGCCGATCTGCCACCGGCACTCGCCTTCCAGCACGTAGAACGTTTCCTCCTGCGTGCGATGGACGTGCAGGCCGGTCGAGAACCCTGCCGGCAGGGTCCAGTCGAACATCGTCGTGTGCTTTGTGTCCTGCCCGGTCACCAGGAAGACCAGCGGCTTTCCGGCCAGCGACACCTGTTTGCCTTCGCCCGGCATGCGAATGACTGCTTTTGCGCTCATGATATCCTCCATGGTCTGGTGTTTGCTGCGCACGATGGAACATGCCGCCGGAAAGCCCGCAGGTCGTGAATCGGGTCCGAAAATGCTCTAAAATTTTTCCGAAACGCCCCCCTGGTGACAGACGGCATGATCCTCGAATTTGGTCCGTTCCTGCTCGATCAAGCCGCCGAAATGCTGTTTCGCGGCACGGAACCGATCGCGCTGGGCCAGCGCGCGGTCGCGCTGCTTCGGCTGCTTCTGGAGCAGGCGGGAGCACCTGTTTCCAAGGAAGCGCTGATCGATGCCGCCTGGCCCAATCTTGCCGTGGAGGAGAGCAACCTGACGGTGCAGATCGCGGCCCTGCGCCGGGTCTTTGAGGAGGTCGGAGGCGCGGACTGGATCGAGACTTTGCCGCGGCGCGGCTACCGCTATGTGGGGCCGGCGGTCGTGACCCGCGATCCGCCCGAGGCGGCCGCCGCTGCGCTTGCATTGCCGGACAAGCCGTCGGTCGCGGTTCTTCCGTTTTCAAACCTGAACGGCGACCCCGAGCAGGAATATTTCACCGACGGCATGGTGGAAGACATCATCGCGGGATTGTCGCGCATCAAGTGGCTGTTCGTGGTCGCGCGCAATTCGAGCTTCACCTACAAAGGCATGGCCGTCGATGTGAAGCGCGTGGGTCGCGAGCTCGGCGTGCGCTACCTGCTGCAGGGAAGCCTGCGCAAGGATGGCAATCGCGTGCGCATCTTCGCGCACATGGTCGAGGCGGAAACCGGCGGACACTTGTGGACTGAGCGTTTCGACCGTGCGCTCGATGATATTTTCGAGCTGCAGGACGAAATCGCCTTGAACGTGGTCGGTGCCATCGAGCCCAGCCTGCGCAAGGCGGAAGCGGAGCGCGTCAAGCGAAAGCGGCCCGATAACCTCGACGCCTATGACCTGGTCTTGCAATCGCAGTCGGATGTCTATTCCGGCATGCCGGCGCGGGTGACCAAGGCGCTCGTCCTGCTCGAGCGCGCGCTCGCGCTTGAACCCGACTATGCGCTGGCGCATGCCTTTGCCGCGATGTGCCATCATTGCCTCTTCCTGCGCGCCGGCCTGCGTGAAGAAAACCGGGCGGCCTCGATCAGCCATGCACAAGCTGCCATCCAGCACGGCCAGGACGACGCGCTCGCTTTGACCTTCGCCGGATTCTCCATCGGCATGGATGGGCACGACCACGACGCCGGCTTCGCGGCGCTCGAGGCGGCGCTCGCGGTCAGCCCGTCATCGGCCATCACATATAACGTCGGCGGCGTTATGTTCGGATGGGCCGGCGAAGCCGAGCGGGCGATCGAATGGGGCGAGCGTGCGATGCGATTGAGCCCGTTCGATCCGTGGGCCTGGTCGGCTTTCCACGCATTCGCGCTCGGTCATTTTCATCGCGGCCGCTATGAGGAGGCGGCCAGGGCCGCGCGCAAGGCGGTGCAGCTGAACCCGGGCCACAGCATCTCCTATATGTTGCTGGTGGCGCCGCTGGCGAAGCTCGGCCGGCTCAAGGAAGCCGAGGTCGCCGCCGCGCGGGTTTTGGAATTGCAGCCGGGCTTTCGCTACAGCCGACAATTTTCGGGCGTCGATTGCGCGCCCGCCCTTGCCGCATCCCTGGGCGAGGCGCTGCACGCCGCCGGCCTGCCGGAATAGCATCACGGCCAATAAGCCAAGCCATGCGGGCGCGGCGCCACCCGCGACGATCTGCACAATTCACGTTTCAGGCCCTGCGGCTAGTCTGAAGCCAGGTCCAAAGACCAGGTCCAAAAACCACGTCCAGCGGCAGGAGCATCGTCAATGCACGCGGTATGGCTCTTGGGTGTCTACGTCCTGATCCTTGTCATCGGAATCGTACTCGTCGTCGCCACCGGCCTGCTGGTGCTGGATCGACACTATCCGCCGATGAGCGTGCCGGTTTCCATTTTTCTGTACTTCGCCGTGTTTTTCTTCGGATGGAAACTCGCAGTCCGTCTGACGGCACCGCGGCATCAGTAATTCAAGTCACGCAAATGGGGGCGTCCATGACGTTGTTTCGAAAATTCTGCCTTGCAGTCGGTACGGCCGCTCTGGCCTGTTCCGGTCTTCTGTTTCAGGCATCCGGGGCCGTGGCGCAATCCTGGCCCACTCGGACAGTGACCATTGTCGTCCCGTTCGGCGCCGGCAGCATCACCGACAGCATGGCGCGCGTGCTCGCCGACAAGCTGGGCACCATGTGGAAGCAATCGGTTGTCGTGGAAAATCGCCCCGGTCTTCCCGGGACAACGGGCGTCGCGAAGAGCGCGCCCGACGGCTACACGTTGATGCTCACATCGAACGGCCACACGATCGCGGGCGTCGTCAACAAGGGCATCCAGTTCGACCCGGTGAAGGATTTTGCCGGGGTGACCGTCATCGCCTCGGTGCCGCTTGTCGCGATCGTGCCCAACGATTTTCCGGCCAAGACGCTGAAGGAATTTGTCGCGCTCGCAACCGAGCAGCCCGGGAAACTGAATTTCTCGTCGGCCGGCGTCGCCAGCACCTCGTTTTTGTCTGCCGAGATCTTCAGGCAGGGCGCCAGGATCAACATGGTTCATGTGCCCTACAAGGGCGTGCCGGATGCGACCAACGCGGTGATCCGCGGCGACGTCCAGATGTATTTCGCGCCCATTCCCAATGCGAAGGAGCTGAGCGAGGCCGGCAAGGTTCGCGCGATCGCCATCAACTCCGGCAAGCGCGCGCCCCAGCTCCCGAATGTCCCGACGATCGCGGAGGCGGCGGTGCCGGGTTACACTTATGAATCCTGGTTCGGCCTGATGGCGCCCGCCGGAACGCCGCCCACGATCCTCGCCAAGGTCAGCCAGGACGTCGCCCAGGTGCTGAAAACGCCTGACATGATTGAAAAGCTGACCGCGTTCGGCTCAATCCCCGCGCCCAATTCGCCGGAGCAATTCGACGCGATCATCAAGAGCGACACCGAGCGCTATGGCAAGGTTCTCAAGGATGCGGGCGTTGCGGTGAACTAGGGAGCCGCGCGCTAAAGACACAGTTTCTTCAGCATCTGGTCGAGGGCCGCCTTGCCCTCCAGATTTGCCGTGCCTCGCGAACCGAAAAGTTGCTCCGAGTGCGCGATCGGGCTTTGCCGTCCGGCCCGGTAGATTTCCCACCGCCACGGGGTCGGCATGCGGGCGCGGTTCTTGACCACCACCGAATAGTCAGCCCGCTCGAGGTCGCCCTTCATGGCGCGTATTGCTGCATAGCGGGAGCTGCCGCCGATGATGGCGCCTGATCTCGCTCCAGGTATGCGATCTGGCGCGCGGTCTGGCGTGCTCACCAGACGAGATACGCGAGGATTGTTCCGCCGAAGATCAGAAATGCGAGCCCCCACAAAGAAACGTCTATTGCCCAATCGGTTGCGTCACGAGCCATTGGGCCACCATGCACGCTTCGCTGGGTGATTCATACAATTATCTCGTATCGATCTTGTCTTTTGGGGCTTTGAAAAAATATCGAAGATTGAAATAAGGCAGCCGTCAAAAATATATCGGTCGGTGAAAGATGCAGCGTCTTGTTATCGTTGTGCGCTTAGCCAGTTGTATTGGGTACATGGTCGATAATTACATCCCTTTTTGAAGGATACATAAATTGGAGGCCCGGCCTCTCGGCGGGCTTCCAGACCACCGGCCGCAGTCAAAATGACGATCAGATTTCCCAACCCCTCACGTTACTACGACCCCACGCGCGACGCAGTCCGCTTCTGGGGGCACAACCAATCAATGGAGACTTCATTTTTCGTCAGTGCGGCGGCCCTGCTGCAGCTTGCCCCTGGCACGCCGCGGCGGGAGGACGCGCTGCTGGCGGTCTTCGACAGCAACCGCGCCCGGATCTGCGAGGCAGCGACCAGGGTCTACGGTCACGGACGCCTCGGAATCTCATACGATCTGACTCCAGCCAATTTCTAGGATGACCTTACCTTTCGATCGCCACTTCGAAGCGCATCTGCCGCTCGTTG
>Ga0173478_10000012_pt1 | contig 27289 bp, 59 predicted proteins | sample NitcycUS014104B1_FD_122623 | JGI IMG/M metagenome (GOLD analysis project Ga0173478, IMG submission 122623) | Soil microbial communities from Arlington Agricultural Research Station in Wisconsin, USA - Nitrogen cycling UWRJ-S014-104B-1 (version... | ecosystem: Environmental > Terrestrial > Soil... | reverse complement strand
TGCCACAAGTCCGGCCATTGACTTGGCGACACCTGTAGCAGATTGAGAAAATGATGTAAGTTGTTTTTGGGTGCCTTTCAGGGTTTTATCTAAACCCGAAGCATCCCCCGTTAGAAGTACCGCCAGCTTTGCTAAAATACTATTGCTTGCCACGTTTCCTTTTTAGTTTAGTTCCTAGCTTTCGTCTGACAGCGTCCAGATCTATTTCATGGTATTTCGCAAGCCGTTCGGTCTCCGCCTGTACGTCAAAACTTAGTTTTATTAAATCCTGTGGCCTTCTTATTTTACCTTTCTTTCCCCTGTTCGCGTTCCCGAAGTCAGCCCACCCGATTCTAAACCTCGCCCACGCTTGCTCTTCACGGTTTTTAATGGCCTCCTGATCGAACAAAAATCCGTCTATGTAAAGTCCTATCTGAAACCAGGATAAAGCCCAAAATCTTTCATGATCAATCTTAGCCTTCGACACCGCGAAAGCGTAGAGTTCTTCTATTCCACCTTCAGCCCCGCTTCCTCCTTCGGGGCTTTCCCGTTTTTTGGTAAATGGGTTTTGATGGATTCAGAATAAATTCTCATCGCTTCCTCCAGTCCCATTTCCTCTATCCACTCAGACACCTGCGCGAGCGTTACTTTTTCTTCGATGTCGTTGAACTCATTATAAGCCACAGCCCCACCGTAGAAGTATTGAAGCACTGCCAGCGACCCGCGCCCCGTGGCGATCTCCTGAAATACTTTAAAGATTGGCTTTTGAGCCTTTTGTTCTGTGTAAGAGCTGGCGAGCATCCCGAAACGAAATCCAACTTCTTTCTCGCCGATCTTTACTTTGAATTCTCCTGATCCTATACCTACATTATGTCTCATCGCCCTTGGTTATGGTTCCTGTGATCTCAAAAGTTGCATCGAATGTAACGTTGTCGTTCACCGAAGCAGACCCGGAAATATTTGTGATATAGCAGTCAGCTTCCAGGTAGAAGTCTCCCGTTTCACTGGTGGACCATCTCACCGTCACCAGTGTACCAGCCAGCCATGCATCTACGATGTCTTCAATTCCGTAAGCCGCGTCAAACTTCCATAAACCAGAAACACCGAAGTTTCCGGAAGTCCCGCCGAGTTTAATTTGTCGTGCGCCGCCGTTGTCTTTGCAGACAGCTTCGATTAGCTCCCTGGAGAAGTCAAAGTTTGCATCTGTGGTGCAACCGATAGACTCACCATCCACGTACAAGAGCATTATATTGCCTTCTACTATGCCTGTTGTTGCCATGTTTTTGGTTTAAAAAAGTTAGTTTTCATTTTCTTTGGCGGGTACGGTCCCTTGTACTCTTCCGCTATGTTTAATTCAATTAATTCCTTCGCTTCCTTGTCGCGCTTCCGGTAAACTGTTCCCATTGGAATCTTTCTACCCGCGCAATTGACATGACTTTTTAATAGCCGTATCATCATCTTTTTACTCTTGCGTCATAGGTGTCCGCGATCACATAAGTCCTGTCCTCTTTATCAAATAAATCCTCACTCCCCACATACCAGATCTTTTTAAACTCTATGCTTGCTGATGTCCCGGTGTAGTTTTCCAGCACAGTACGACACGCTGCAAGGATGTCGTAACACTTTTTATACTCATCAGCGTAAGCCACTACGTTAAACCTTACCTGATCCTTATCACTTACCTCGTTCTTAGTGATCGTTCCAAACTCTGAGGTTCTTCTGATGGTCACATAAGGCCTTTGCTCGTCTTGTTCTGCTACTACCGGGTAGATTTTATAACCTCCACCTTTCGCGCTGGCCCCTACTAAGGTCTGCACCGTAGCGTTTGCCGAAAGAAGAGCTAAAACACCAGGGATCATAGAGCAAATTTTAAAACAGTCTTTTCAAGTTCCTTTGTCACTATTCCTAATACCTCGTTTTTCGTCTGCTCCCATGAAGGCTCCACAAAAGGTTCCGCCGGCATCACCCCACGGTTCGCGCCGCGTTTTGTCTTTCGTGCCTTGGTCCCAAACTCTACCAAGTGCCCTGCAAATCCTTTATAGCCTCCTTTTCTTCTCGGCCCTACTGTTACTTCACCTTTTGAAACTATCGACCCAATGGAGTCAGCTAAATTTCCTGTCAACCCAACCGGCGCAAGTCTGTGCATCCGGTGAATTAAAGGCTCCGCCGCTTTCTTGTTGGCCTTTGTGAACTCCTTGTCTCCAATCCGTCCAAGCCGGTCTAACTTCCTCCTCAGTTCCGCTTCTCCTTTTATCATACATTGAAAGCACTTGAAAACGCTGAACTAAATTCCGCTGCATCTTCACTCTCTTCGAAAGGATCATCCAGTAACTCCGTACTCAATTCTAAAAACCTGTTCCGGTCCGGTGACTTTATCGAGTGAATATCGTAGTACCTGAAATTGTACAAGATCCTCATTCGCTCCGCTACCGTTGACAAATACCGGATCGTAAAAACTGTTGTTCTCGAAGCCGTGATTTGTTCCGCCTGAACTCCTTCACTCCCGGACCGGTCTTCAACTTGTGCCCAAACTGTTGCCAGTGCCGCCCAAGTTTTAACCGGTTGCCCGTATATATCCTTTGACTCTGTTGACTGCTGAATGACTATCCTTCGGTCAAGCCTGCCAATGTTTTGTTTTGAATTAAGCATCGTATAGCGTTTACCTCTTGGTCACTCAGTCCTTCTAAAGCTTTTTCTATAGAGTACTTTTCCCCTGGAATTGACTTATAACTCCATAAATTCACATCACTTTTCAACGCAATAGCTACCGGGTTTTCACTTCTTACCCCTCGTTGAATAAAGCCAGCGCGTCCAAGTGATATACTTGAGCTGTTATCCATCCCCCTACTTCTCGAATCTTCCCACAACTTGGTAGACTCTATCACATACCTCTGAATCGCCCTGCCAGCTCCGTACTTTGGAATATTCGTGGTGATCCGTTTACACGCTCCGTCTTCGGTATTCAACAGAGTGAAATCCATCAAGCCAATTACCGGAGAATTCCACTGATACAGGTTCAGGATTTCGTTTTTCAACAAGTCATCAGAACCGACCTCTATCAAGTACTCAAAGTCGTATTTCAGAGCCCCCTTTACGCCGTGGTTCTTCTTCGCTCCTAGTGGGTGGTTGTGAAACATCGTCCACTTAACACCGTACTTGTCACAAAGCGGAATCATCGACTCTTCCGAGATGACCGCGAATAGTTCCACGTGGAAACCTGGTACTTTTTGAAGTCGCTGCATGCCCATAAAACAGATCTCCGTTATCTCAGGACGTTTCCAAACCGCTGTGTAAATCAGTAGCTTCATAGAATCTTATAAGGGAAAAGCCTCTTATGAAATCCAAAAGTCACCTCGTTTAAACTGCCGTTTTGGTCGTTGGTCCTGTTCTCGAAGTAGTCAGCCGCTTGCTGAAGTATTATCGCTGCCAGGTCTGCCGGATACGTACTGTAACCAGCCTGGAACTGAACATAAACCGGCTCATATCTGTCGTAAAGTTCTGGCATCGTGCCCGTGAACTCGATTTCAGCGTATGAATCTCTCCCTTTGTCTTTGACGGTGTACTCAGTTGTCGGTAGTGTAGTAAGCACGTCGGATGAGTTGTAATAACTCACCGCAACACCAGCTACAACGATAGGAGCAATGTCAAAAGTGAAATTATAGAACGAATCCAGATAAGTTCTGTAGGTAGCCAGATCGATCGCACGGCGTGTGTAAGCCTCAGCCTGTTTAATTGCTGAGGTTAGATACAACTGCATGGTTACGTCTTCCGAAGTGTCGTCGCCCCATTTCAAATGCTCCTTAAAAGTAGCAAGCGTCAGGGTTGTGTACGTTCCCTCAGTTTGTATTCTGCTGATTATCTCTGGCCTTTGCGTCGTTAAGACTATCATGAGCTTGTTTATCTAAAGCGTTTTCACTCACCTTTACCGCGATGCCTTTGGATATTAGTTCTAGGGCGATTTCACTAGAGACTCGTTGAAGTCCCTTTTTGAAATACACCCCATCTTCTAATATTCGGATCAGCATTACTTTGCCCAGCCGTTGGCTTTGTTCATGTCAGCCAGTGCCTTGGTAGTCTTAAAGCGTTCACCCTCTACCCGTGTCGGGTGCTTCAGGGTTGCCACTTGTTCAACATCTTTTTTAAGACTCACCGGTCCCGCTGCTGGGATAAACCGTTTTGTTGATTTTACTACTGCTTCCATATTACGTTGTTGTTATTGCTGCTACGATGTCGGCGAACGAGTCATAGATGAACGCGCCGGTATGGTTCGTGCTGAAAGTCTGGTGGAATCTCATTTCTGCGATCACTGTAACCATGTTTTCAGAGAAGTCATTTCCGTCAAGACCGAAACGAACCGTAAGATTTTCATACATCCAAATTTTATACTTGGTCATATCGCCAATCAAAAGATTTCCGACAGTGATGTTGTTGTCAACATAAACCGGTACTCCGGATACCACCATCCCGTTGGCTGACACGAAAGGAGGTAACAAATAATGTCCATCATCTGAGCTCTTTGAAAGATCCATGTTTGCCGCATCAATAGGATTGATGAAAGCAGCCAGGTTATCAGTGAAGTTCAAAGACTGAAGCTGTGCGATAGCTGCGCGGATAGCGTCAGCGTATGTAGGCGCTGTACCAGCTTCAATGGTTGTCAATGAGAACGCACTCGCCAGCGTAGTAATACCGGCAGGGTCTGTCGCTGAAGCCGTAGCTGTCAGTACAGAGTCGTTCGCGTGCTTCTCGATCTCGTAAATCATTTCATTACGGATCAAAGATTCCATACCCGGAACGTCGTTCAGCATTTCAGTAGAAATACGCATCCGTTCAGCTACTTTTTTAGGAGTAGATACCTGCGTAGCAAGCTCGAAAGATACTTGTGGTTTCAGAACACCTTCACCGATGAAGTTCGCCGCTCCTTCTTTGTTTACTTTGTTGATCCACACTAATGGATTCAGGGTTGTGCGTCCTTTTGTAAGACGATTCCAGAATGTTGGCTGTGTTCTGACAAGATCATTAATGCCAGGAAGTACACCAGCGTTCGGAAGGAAAGCAGACCCGCCAGCGTTAAGCTTTGCGAGTGTTAAGTCAGCAACAGCCCGAAGCTCTAAAGCTGGGATGTTACGTTGCTCTGTTTTTGTTCTCACCAGGTCGATAACTTCCTGGTTTGCATCTTTCCATGCTTGGATTTGATCGCGCATAGAGATAGGCTCGTCAGTTTTCACTGGTTTTGCTGCATCAGGTTTAGCTACAGGCTTCGCGCTGCGTGCGTCAATCAATTCTTGTTCTTCAAGGGCTGAAATTTCATCACGCATTGCGTCAACCTCAGATTTGAGGGTTTGCCATTCCGTTTTTTCTTGTTCGCTACGGTTACGGTTTTCGGTTGCGCACAGATCCATGATAGCTTTCATTCTTAGCTCCTTGGCAGCGCGTTGTTCTTTAAGATGTTTTAATCTGTTCATTGCTGTTTTAGTTTAATTCTTGCCTCATGATCTGTAGATCCATTTCAGCCAAGTCCTTTTTATTATTGGTTATTTTAGAGAGTGATCTTGCCGCTACCGTCGCGTCTGGGTAGGCTGGATAAGTCACCGGAGAGACATCAATAAGTCTTTGAAGCTTTATAATAGTCCTATGATCCTTTCCGTTTCTGACTTCCCATTTATCATCCTTGATTCTGAAAGCAAAAGAGCTTTGTGAAATATCCCCGCGCATTATCTTCTCGCGTGCGCTCACGTGGTCAGGATCATTCGGGTTATATTTTATTCTGTACTTCAATCCCCTTGCGTCAAGTGACAATTGCATCGTCCCTGACTTGGTCCGTCCAAGTACAATGTTTGGTTCATGGTTTAGAAGTCCGCGCACATCATCATTCATTACTCCGTCAGCAGCCCCTACCGCGATCTCTTCGGTAAATCCTCCCAGGTCAGCAGTGGCACCGAATACAAAAGCGTATCCTTCGATGAATTTTTCATCTCCTTCTTCTCTAACTTCTACAGGCTCCGAAATCATCCGGCGCTCCGCTTCGTCAATGTTTTGTATGTAATCAGGCATGGCCGTTTACTTTATGTCCGTTCTTAAATTTTATTCCTTGAAAAAGTTCACTTCTGGCGCTTGACTCAGGATCACCACCTTCATTCCCGGCGTTAGAATCTACCGGGGCCGTAAGTTTTTCGATAAACTCATCCACTTTATCGAGTGGTATCATGTTCATTGGAACAAAACGACGGTCGCCGCCTTCGAAATGATTCCAATCTTCCAGGTCTGCCACTTGATTACCGGTGATAAGACCGCGTTCCCAAAGTGTTTTATAACCTGTAGTTCGTGTCGCGAAATCACCGCGCATGAAAGCGTTTACATTGAATTTTATGTAGTAAGGTTTTTCTGATGTAGCGTTTCCTTCAGCGAAAAGTTTTGCATTACATTCCTGTTCGATGTTAGTTATGATCGGCAGCATCGTATGCTTTACAAAAACTAAATCTTGCTGTTCAGCATTTGCAAAAGTTGCCCGTTCGTAGTTCTGTGCAAGTGTAGGAGGCACCCGGAAAATACCGTAGATGTCTTCTTTGGTTGCTCCGATGGCGTCAAGATATTGCGCGTCACCTGGGGAGATTTGAAGGTTCATGTACTTCAGCCCGAAAGGAAGAAGCGGCGTTTTACCTAAAGCGATATTTTCACTCCACGATTTACCCAGATTGTCTTCTTGCTTCTTTACCGCGTCATAGCCTTGCTCTGTTGTGAAATACCCAGGAGGTTTTGTACCGATGGCGTTGGTCCCGAATGTTCTGAGTTTGCCAGCGTAGTTTACCGTTGAGGCATTGTATTTGATCTTTGAGCAGCCGTAATAACCATCCAAAGACAAATCCTTGAAATGTAACATCTCGTAATCCTGATACCTTTTACCGTCCAGCTCATAGATAGCTTTTCCGGTTTCTGACTTGAGTATTTGAACGGAGCACGGATCTTCTACCAAGTCAATTCTGACCGGCTGAAATCTTCCTGAGTAACTTACTATCGCGAAACAGTTTCCGTAAATGTCTATGTGAGCACAGACCGATTTCCAAAAGCCTGAGGCTGTCTGAAATGGGTTTGGCTTGTTGTGCACTAACTGATAAACCGGATTGTTATAAGCTACTCTGGAGCCTTCTGGCGTGCTCTGCATCACACTTACCGGTAGTGTAGAAAGAGCTTCCGATCTTACCAGAACGCAGATAAAAACCGTTGAAATACGCATCGCTGACCCTGTGCTGATGTCGTAATCTATCCCAGGCGTGTAAGTGCCAAGGTTGTTTAAAGCCTGGATGTATGGGTAGTTACCGGTGATCGCCCCGCCTTGTATTTGCGTGAGATATGCGAGATGTCGCTGCTCGGCTTCATCTAAAACATAATTCCGAAGTAGACTTTTTAACCCCATTTACACGCGAATGAGGAAATTTTACACAAGATATACGTGGACGTTTGTCCAAAACGTTCTACATTAGTAAAACTTTAGAAGCTTAAATGGCAAAATCCGTCTTTGATGCGTTCAGTGAAGAGTTTTTTAGAGAATTAAGGGAGGCTAGGTCTAACCCTTCTGCTTTTGAGTCAGCCTCTAAGAAGTTCGAAGATAAGTATAATTTGCAGGCGTTCCCGTCTTATGATAGTTTCCGAAAAAGAAACGAAAGAAAGCGCCGTAAATGAAAAAAGCCCGGCGTTAACCAGGCTTATGAGATCTAGGCCCCCTTCCAGGGGTTGTGCTACAGTCTTTCGACCAGGCCGAAGCTCATTTCTTCGCGTGTAGTTGCGGAATTCTAAACAAATATAACGGATAAAATCGTGCCTAAGTTTTATTTTCTCTGATCCACATTGCTGGATTCCCCACCATAACTGAGTTGTCAGCAACGTCTTTTACGACGACTGCCCCACTACCGAAACGGCAATTATTTCCTATTTTGACTTTTGTCTGAACAATGACCCCAGCGCCAAAAGTGTTATAATCACCAACCTCGCAGCTTCCTTCAATGATACATCCGTTGGCAAACGTGTTGTGCTTTCCAATCTTTGCGTTATGGGCCACATGAGTATGGTGGTCGATACGTGTACCTTCACCAATTACGGTGTCTTCGACAACACCTCTGTCGATTGTAACAAAAGCCCTTATTAAAACATCATCTTCAATTACAACCCTACCAGCATGCGGCATCTCTATCAATTTCTTATTCTCATCCCTCACAAATCCGAATCCGTCACCACCAACAACAGCGGTATAGTGTATTATTACACCGTCACCAATAATATTTTCAGCTAATTTATACCTATGACTTCGCGCAAAGGCCAGCCGTTCCTCTTCAGTGTATTTCATTTGCAATACTTTTTATAAACACTTTCCGGGGTCACGCCTAACTTCCAGAGAATCAGAAATAAGAGTCGTAACTTTTTATAGTTCGTCTGCTTGTACTCGCTTCGTGGACGGATCGGAGACAGGTTGGCAAGTCTTAAAATATGATCCTTACGATCTCCAAGTAGATTTAGATCAAATTCAGAAGGCGTTTTTAAAATCTCTTCAGCTTCTTTTTTCGTCATTCGCTTTTCTCTGATAGCTGCACTCAAATAAGTTTTTCTTTTATCAATTTTAAACTTTCTAGGGAGAAGGTAATTACCCACGAACATAGTGTAAATATTCTCTCCGTGTTTTGCGCCGTAGGATTGCCAGCCCAGCGCTTTAAGTTCTTTTAAAATCTGTGCTCTGTTATGGTCGGCGTAATGGTACGGGCTGACCCGATCCATCCCGATAAGCCCAGCGTGTATCTGATCCCACAAGGTTAGAACTTCGTAGTAATACAAATCTTTATGCGTGAATCGTTTATAAATATCCAGCAGGTACGTTGTGTCAAGAAAGCTCCAAGCCTTTGGGCTACTTCCTTCTTCTCTGAAGCTATGGCCGTTTAAGGTTGTTTTTATTCCGTTGTCTTTGGCAAACTTAAAAGTAAGTTTAGCCATGTGTACGTCATTTGCCAAATCTGCGTCTTGTACTCCTGCCTTCAGTAGGCTGTCCGTTAGTTCGTCGTACTCCTGTTTAGCCGGAAAGTATTCAATGAAGTTCACATTTAAATTATCTCGAAGTACACGAATGTTATTTGTCGCTTCAGGCATGTTCGTGCGGTTATTAATGTGTAAAACCAACACCCGTAAATTCCAAACCTTAACAGCAAGGTAAAGGAGTACGCTTGAATCCTCGCCACCACTAATACCGATTAAACAGTCGTACTTCCTTCCCTCGCCCTTTCTTTTTATCCGCGCTAAAACTTTTTCCCACGGCTCTCGCGCTTGGTTGCGTTGGCTCTCCTGTAGCTTACAATAAGAACATTCACCGTCAGATTCTATTTTGGCTATTGATGAGTCGAATAGACATGTCCTGCATTGTGTTGGCTTCCGCAATTGCTCCACTTTCTCGGATAGTTCTTGCGTTAATGATTTCTTCATAAATTTTCTGGCTTAAAGGTTTGGTTTCTGGAAAATACGTACTTAAAAAGGGCTCTGGTTCTGTCTTTATACTTGGGATTACTCCGCTCCAATGGCTCTCGAACTTATGTTTATTAGCCCACAACGGAGTGGATAGTGAAAGAGATTTTAAACTTTCGTCGTGTACCATAAAGTCATTATACCCACATTCTTTAGCTCTTGCCTTCATGCTGTGGTCCAATGAGTTATTCAAATTAGCCTTAAACGGTTGCCAGGCTAGGGCTTTAAGTAGCTTTCGAGATAGCATCCGGCCACTGCCGATAGTCTCATCTGCGCGCTCCCTGCGCCATCCTTTGTAGCCTTTCCAGTGTACCAAACGTACTTCTTCAGCCATATCAACCAGCGAACACCCCGCAACCCCGGCAAATTCATGCTGCTCAACGTATGGGCGCATGACACGAAACCAATTATCTGAGATCCAATCCGACGAACCAACGAATACACAAGCATCAGGATCATAGTTTTCAGCCGCTTTAAAACTTGCGTTCCACTTCTGGCCTAAATGTCTGTTAGGATGTTCAACCCAAACCGCTCCAAGTGATTCGACTAACTCCTTGTCTTCCGGCCGATCCCCTGAACAGATTACTTTTACGCATCCGTTCTTATGGTACAGTCTTTTAATAGTGTATTCGAGTAGTGGCAATCTTCCGTATACCGCTAGAGCTGCCACTACCCGGAAAGGTTTGGCAGACCCTAAATCGTCATTAACTTCGTCGTACGTCATATAAATACAATTCCTATTTCTTTTCCTCCTTGTGCGTCGATCAAATCCCACTGGGCAACGGCATTGATACACGCTGATATACCGTACACTTTTGGATTGTTGTCGATCTTTGTTCCAGCTTCCTTCCGGGTCGCCATGCAGTTACTGTTCATCCACTTCAAAACCGGGTTGTTGAAATGGTCCGCTTTGCCTGATCTGATCAACTTCTCCCAGTGGTCGGTCGGTTGTGCCAGACTTGCAAGCCCTTGTGATAGTGATTGTCCTACGTATCCGAGCTTAATCAAATCCTGAATTATGCTGTTGTTCTCCTGGGGTTTTGGGAAACAGAACGAATGCATGTTGTACTTTCCGACCATATCCACAATCCAATCGACTGCAATGTCATTATCCACCACGTTACCAGGATCTACTTTTATAAATTCTTTGTACTGCCGTAAGGTGTCGTTCATTTTCAAACTGTCTTCCGCCATCCAAAATAACATTTTTATCTTTACGATCTCACCGGGAAAGATCAAAGCAAACGCGCTGATCTCTCCTGAAGCTCCTACCCATAGACCGCCGTAGCACTCTTCTCCATCCTCTATCTTTGATTCGTGGCTGTTCGTATTCCAAATGTCGATCGGTATAAACACCTCCGCCGACTCCATCCACCGGTTAAAGTTCAGCGTCATCACAGACACTTCTTTACTGCCGCCTTCGTTCTTCGCCGCTATCAATTGATCACGCAAGAAAGTTCTGAACACCGATACATCAATATTCGGATTCGCTTGTTCCCAAACATTCTCATTCGCCAGCAACCAATCGACTGTTATTTCTCCCGGTGTCGGTGGGTCGATCTCGTAGATCAAAGCCAGGTAACTGTCATCGGTCATAGTTCCTTCCAGGACTGCGATACCTATCTTTCGAAGCTTGTCATGACACGGCCCCTGTAAATAGAACCCGGAAGTAGTGATGATCAAAACAAACGGCTCTTCGCGTCCAGCCATAGCCGACTCAATCGTATTCAATAAATTATCATCCTGAGCCATCCCGTACTCGTCAATGATCCCTAATGACGGATTGATACCATGCTTTCCCCCGGCAGTTTTAGAAGTACGGTCGCCTGTTTCTTTCGATAACGCTTTGATAAACCCGTCCCGCTCCGAGTGAACGATATTCACAATGTTCTCTTTGTACCGGAACAGTCTGACAGAATCATCTTCCACATACTCATACAGCGCTGGAGATTGTTCGATAACCTTCCCGGTGATGTTCACGCAAAGTTTAGCCTGATCCTCATTGTTGGCCCCGACGAATATCTTTGGCGTCTTGATCCGTTCGTCTGCAAACAGGTGGAAGTTTCCAATCACACCACCGCCCAAAGTCGTGTTGTGGGTTGGTATAAAGTGTTTCCCGGCTAGATATAGATGTGAGCTGTTATCTACTGAAATGCATTTTACTAACCTTTTACCTACAGGCTTTACATCTATTATCGTTCTATGGTGAGATCTGTGGTTTACTTTTTCTTTCTGTCTGGCTAATTTTCGTTTCAACTTGAATACCGGAACGTCAGGGAAGAAACCAATATAATAAGCTTTACCTATCGCACCGGTCTGACAACGTGAAACCTTATCCGTAAGCGTTGCTTTAAATCCAAGGCTTGTGATAAGTTCCAAAACGTCTTTAGCAAACTCTTCTCTGATCGTGCAATAAATACACTGGCCGCGAGGTGTTGCTGTCCCATCGGTGTCCATTAACCCCTTCAATAACTCGAACCTTTGTTCAATTGAGGACTGTAGATAAACTTCCGGAATGTGTTTGTTATTAACAAGGTTATACGCCTTAAGTCCGGATAGTAATTCGTTGTAATCACCTAATTTATAGGTTACAGCATTAGAACTTTTTTCCTTTGCTCCCTTTGTTAAAGAGTATCCATCTGCCTGGATATTAGTCACAAGCTCCGAATCTAGCGCATTAAATGTAACCCTCGCCGATTTACTGTGTCCGTCGCCCAGCCAACAGCCTAAGATGTAAGGAGGTATTAAAAGATTTTTATGAAGGTATTCAACTGCCTTAGCATTTTGAATATGAATAATCGGGAAACCTTTTTTATCTAAAAAATTTTCTGCTATATAATTGGTATCAACAATTTTGTAATAGTAATGCCGGCCTCCTTTTTCGGATCTCCATTTATTATTTCTGGCCCTCCATAGATGATCTCCTGATGCTATTATTTTATCCCCGCCACGGAAAGTAATCTCATAGGAATCTCTTTCCATTAACTCCGATATAAAATTCACTCGTGTTGCCTTTCCATCGTCACCAAAAACAAAATCACCGGCTTGTATATCAAGCATTCTACGCCAACCATCCGGGGTAGGAATTGGTGTGTTAATGTCAAGTGCCTTCGCGTTCTTCTTCGCGATCTGGATGTAGCCTTTCTTAAACCTTCGGAGTCCGGTAGATTTCACAAACCAGCCGTACATATTCTGCAAAGCAAACTTCTGCCAGAGCTCCAACTTTACCGGCTTACCGCGCCACTTGTCCTCCCATAGACAGCAATAGTTTTCAGCGAAAATACAGATCCGGTTCGCCTCCACTTCGTCGAAATAAATGTCTTCACGCTTTAGATCATCGAAGAACCGTTGAGCTGCAAGCTTAATCAGTCTCCCCGTTCGGTGAGTGTTGGCAGGGTCCAGAACCCAGGAGGCGTAGGATTCAGCTGCACTCATCTTTGCCCGATCCGATTTTCTTTTTCATGAACTATCGTCTCGGTGAATTTCCCATTAACATACACATCTCTAACCGTTACTTTCTCCGTGTCAAAGAGTGTGTCGCAGTTTGTATGCCCACACTTATAGCAACATCTTGAATAATAACGGGCCTTCTTGTCATCTAAAACCGCATGACACTTCGGGCAAATGTCGACCGAATAGAACTCGCCATACGTTACATTTCCTTCGTAATTGGTTGGAGTAAAAAGGACCAATTCAGAATTTCCTTTGGTTATTTTTAACGCCTCTTTGTCTAACCCCGGCTTTTTTTGAGACTTCTTCCAGAACATACAGAATATTATTTGGCAATCTTTAAGTTTCCGTCCGTATCAAAACCCTTCTTTTTCTTCCCTTCGTCCTTCAGCCCTTTGAATATCTTATCCCGATCCCCTGGATTCAGCCCGAACTTCCCCGAGTGCTTCAGAATATTCCCATACTCGTTCTTCATAACCGTGTATTCTGGCCTGATCTGCTGATAGACGCCGCCCTTGTCATTGGTGAACGACATGCTTACCCCGCTTTCATTACATACCCGGGCGCACTCTTCGTACATAGCAAACGCATTCGCCAGCATCTCAAGCTCGTACGAGTCCACCGCCAACATTTTCAACTTCTCCTTACAATGCTTTTCAAGTTCCTTGAAGATAAAAAGCCCTCTTTCACTTAAATATGCCATATTTTTATAACTATATCCTTAGTTGACCCCCGTCTTAGTCCAGTTTAGCGAAGAAAAATTTGCGAACCCGCGGTTTCGGGTACTTTACTATCAAGCCTTAGACCTACCCCTCCCTGTTGATTTATACGACGCTACCAGGTTATCTAATTCAACTTGCTTATCACTATTAACCTTTTTCTTTGAGCTCTTCCTGTGCCATCTGCCATCGATATTAAGGTACTCATAGTAATCAGCTCCACCATACCATAGAGAGAGTGTGTTACCGGTGTATGATATGGTTTTTAATGCTCTCACGTAAGGCTTATTGCGCTTAGGGATGAATAGTTTAATTAGTGTTTGTATCATATATGGTTAATTGTCTTATTGACTGTGATTACCACTTGGGTGTCAGTCTTATCATCAACAAGGCTGAAAGTGTATGATTGGTATGTGGATACTATGGTAGGTATTGGTGATGATCCACAATAAACTTCTGTTGGTTCAGATGTGTACTCTAGCTGTGTACAACGCATAGAATGAAGATAAATGCTTTCAGGTAGTAGTTGCTTCATTGCCTCGTTTAGTTCGTCTTTCTTACTCATACAACCGGTTTTTGTTCTTCATATATGCCAGCAAAGAAGTATTCTACTGTTACCGTGGAAGGGCCGCCAACGCCGTCATTAATAGTAAGGGATATTTGAGGATGTAGATAATGACCTTCTTTATCGACCGCTAAAAGAAAGTTGCCTTCTCGCTTGATATAAACACCGCTTGGTCTTATTCCCTGTTCCTTTTCGTATTTCTTAGTTGTCGGATAGCGTAAAATGACTAATTCCCAACCGAATAGGGATATTTTGAATACTGTTTTGCTTTTAATTATCATTTCTGTAAGCCTAATCCCTTTAAAATCTTTGATTTGTAATACTTCAATTTCGATGGCTTCTCGTCTCTTACAAACGGGGCAATATTGGCTACTAAATCTTCACCTTCCGATAATACAGGAGATCGCCGTAATCTTGGAATTTATGACTAGAATGTTCCGCCTCTCGTTTCCCCCAATGCTTTAACATCCAAACATATGTTATCTCCCAAAATAGCACTTTTGGGACGATAGTGATCCGGTAACGCGGTTTATCATAGTCCAGGTTAAAGTGCTTTGCGTAGCTGTATTCCCGATGGTCTTTTTCTTCGCTCATACTATGTCTTTGTTTACAATTATTATTCCAGGGTATGAGTAACCTTTGATCGGTAGATTCAAGAAGATTCTACTTCTGTTGAGGTTCTCTATTGCTCTATCAATAATATCCTGGTAAACTGATCTGTCGGGCCTGTATTGCTCAGGGATCATGTATTCAATCAAGTGCTCAAATTCAAATATGATCTCTCCTAATCGCTCATAAGGGGTGCTGTGGCCCATGAATTCAAAGGTGAATATTCTATCTTGAAGGATTAAACGGGCTTCGTAATGATAGGCAATAGTCTCCCTTAACTCATTTTCGATGTGAGCTTTCATTTCTTCAAAAGAAGAGAGTAAAAAGTCAGGTTTCATTTCTTGTATTTTTCGTTCTTCTCGCGGGCTCGTTTTTTATCATGGCAAGGATGATTCTTCATGGACTGAAGATTACTCATAGCCCAAGGATCTCCGCCATCTTCAATCCTTTGTTTGTGATCAACCATGTCCGCCTTAACATTCAAACCTTCACAATCAGGACACTCGCAGTAAGGGCTCATTTGAAGCTTACGGGCTCTTAACGATCTCCAGGCGGGAGAAGTATAGTCGAAAGAAGCGGCATGCTTATACGTTCTTCCTTGTCTTCCTTGCTTACGGATGTCTTTAATGAACATATCAGAAGTCGAACATTTTCATTTTAACGCCTTTAGAGGGCCAATCTTTTGCTATTTCGACCGTTTTTGAGTCTTTGGCTGATCGGTCAATCTGACTTAAAATGAGGAAAGTACAGAAGTACAATGTGCTCATCAAATGATGAAAATGACTGGGTTCACCTTTACTCAAATCCCAGAAACCTAACCCTGCGTTAATCAAAACCATGATCATAGCGCAGCTCCTGTAGATGTTCCTTTTTACTGTTTTCATTTCGTTAGATCTTTAACCTCGAAAGGCTTGTTATTGAAACTGTCGATCAATTTAAGCACTGTGGCGCGTCTTTTATAGGTCTCAGAATGAGCTAAAATGCGTCCATTGTGAGCCTTCAGCCGGAAGTAGAACTCTTTCTTTGAGCGTAATACTTCGAATATAAGGGGTTTCTTCATACAGGTTGCTTTTCTTCTTCCAGCGACTTGATTTGCTCTTCGCATAGCTTCAGATACTTTTTCTGATAGTCTACGCGTGCCTTTAAACGCTGTAAAGCCAGTTCGTCGGTTTTCAGTTCTGATTCAAGGTTTTCTTTATGCTTGATAAGCTCTTCTTTGTTCATATTGTCATGCTTTCTTCTTTAGCTTACGGGGGAGTCTCATAACTTACTGATTTTAAGCCATTCTTCAAATTGAGGCGAGTCCGATATTCCTGGGCGACCGTTAAAAGTTGCTGCATTCATACCTGCGTCAAAAGCTTTCTTTAACAACGCTACGTCTGCCGGAGGCTGGTTAACGTTTTCAACATACCTGATAAGCTCACGGTATACTGAGGGCTCCAAGTAAATAGATTTTAGCGTCTCAATGCCGTTTTCAGTTGTTAGGATTATCCCAAATCCATCATTTTCAGCATACACACCATCTCCTAAATATTTCTTTGCTGTCATCTCTGTATCAGTTGAGTGGGGGGAAAATCTCTTTATAAAGGGTTTGAGCAATTTCGTATTCTTCAGCTTCAACCGCTTGCTTAAGCGTATCCTCATCTACTTTAGCGAAGTATTTTGAGTCAGTCCAATACTTACCGTAACATGGCCATTTAGTATGACAGCTACTGCATGAGTAAGTATGCCACGAATCAGTCGTTGGTCCTATATTTACCTTTTGACGCCCACAATTAGCACAATACAAAACGGCTACAACTGTGTAGATATTACCTTTAACTCTTGGTTGAGAAAGATGGTCGCCTGGATTTGTAAGGGCTATTACTGTATCCCCTACTTCAAATTTATGCTTCATACGCTTACAATTAAAATTAGAACAATAGTACATGCCAGGTTAGTTACTCTTTAGAATAATATTTTCTACCTACTCGATCAGCTATGAATCCAAGGCAACCAAGTATATTCCCTAAATACCAACGAATGGCCTGTGTGTCGCTTTCTGCAAAAAAAGTGACTCCGATAAGAACTATTAAAACGGTGATTGTAAAAAAATAGGGTCTCATTGGCATTTATTTAGAAGTATCTGAAGTGAATCCCTTTCGGCTTTAACCTTGTCCATCTCTCGAGCAAAGAAGTTTGATACCATATCTGATCCATGCTGTTGCATTTCTGTGGCTACACGGTTAGTCTTTTTTAAATCGAATAAAACAGTAGCTGTAAGGACCATTGTAACAAGTATCAGTATCCAAAATAGGATTACTGGGTAAGGGTTATGAATTGTTATTTTATCGTTCATATTGGTAGTGATAATAGAATTAAACCGCAAACGAGTTGCGTCAATATAACTGTCTGGATTATTCCGCGAAAGGTCATCAGTCTTTAATGTTTTCTTTGAGTGAATTTATATACTTTTCCATCTTGGATATGTAATAAAGGTTGAAATCTTTATAGCCTTCGTTGTCCTGTTTCCATAGGATAAAAAGAACGTTGTACATTCGTTTCGATGGTGTTTTACCCGCTGGCATATCCGTGTTAATCGAATTCACCTGATCCATTTCCTTTTGGGTAACTACGTCCTTTGGAGAAAGATACATCATAGCAACTTTCCCGCGTAAAGAGAATAGCTCCCCTGCTTTTGACGGGCTTAGTTCCTGGGTTTCAATCGCTACTGATATGGATCCGTCAACCTTGCTGCGGATCTGGGTTACAATAACCGGTAGTAGTAATCCGTCCATTACTTTATGGTTACCTTTACACCTGTAGTTGAGGTCCGTTGTGGTGGGTGAATCGTAACCAGCTCCCCAGTTACGACGTCACCTACCGGAGTGGGCACCTTTATCCTTTTAAGAAATTCTTTCCTTTCGTCAAGACGTTCTTTTGCGGTATTGAAATCTACTTCCAATCTTTCGTAAGTTGGATCCTGACATACTGAAAAATCGTAAGATATTCCTACCTCGGATTTTTCTAGCTTGTTCCCCCACAACTCAAAGTCCTTGGTAGGATACTTTTCTGCCGCCGTTACAATCTCATCTTTGATCCCTTCCAGGATTTGCTTTGATGCCTTCTCTATTGCCCTCAGTTGAATTAGAACTCTCAGGGGTGATTCTGTACCACCCTTAACCTCTTCGATGATTGATGAGGCAAAGAACTGTATCTCTGAGGACGTTGAGGGGTTAAGATGTAATAGGCTTGATGGTGAGCTCATAACTTTGAGATAAATAGTGAATAAATCTTATTGAATTCCTTTTCAAAATCTGCCATTTGAACCTTACCGGCTACCACAAGATCTTTAGTGTAACTTCCGGCATAGCTGATCATTGATACTTTGGGGTCTACCGGAGCCTTACCAAATCCGCCGCCTTTAAACGTGGGGGCGTCCTGGGGTACGGTTATTTTAAAGTAAGACCCCTTTGACCCTTGCTTCTGTTCGATGGTGTAGTCAGCCACATTTCCTATTATGAATTTCTTTTGATCTGGGTTCTTGGATGTATAAAAACCCTTATCCCCATTTTCAAACTCGATGACGAAACTTGTATTGTTATACGAATCAAGTTTGTCCATTTTGGTGATCTTTGTCACCTTTGCTTTTTTAGCGTCCATTCCGTTTTACGGTTTAAGGTTAATAAAAAGGGGGCTTCCCCGTCGTCGTTACATTTCCTTTTCGGTAATTAGCCGTTGTTTTAAAAAGGTTAGTACAGATCGGCCCCCGTTAGTTTAAATGCTGTAATTGCTCTACGTCCAATTTTGCGTTTAAAAGCTGTATCTTGAACAACTGATAAGTCTCCAGATCCTTGTCGATGTCCTTCAAAAGCCATGAAACCTCCTCCGAGTCTTCCTTTAACTCTGCTTTCATCCGGGCAAGTTGTACGACTTCTATCTTCTCTTCTGTCATTCCGAGAATGCAGTTAAGCTGATCGGAAGAGAACTGATTTAAAAGGGTGTTGAATAGGTTCATGATATGGCGAATTTATAGGTTCTTTTAGATTGAATGGCCTCATGATATGCTGCCGCTCCTTTTTCATCACTGCCTTCAGGAGATGCCATACATTGAACGTCATTAAAATTAAAATCAACCCAACAGTTTAGTTTTTTGGCTATTATAATCGCCTCTTTGAACGTCTGTTGAATCTCGGCCCCAGGGGCTGCCTCAGCTTTGCATCCAAGATTAAGAAGGAATAAGGCAAGGAGAAAGAGGTATATTATAAGGCGTTTCATCAGTTAATTGTCGGGATACATTCTACAAAACTCTTCGGATTCGTCAGCTCTAAAGCGTTAAACACTGACATGATTACCTCCGATTCTGCCATTTGAAAATAGTCGATCAACGTTATATCCAGCTTGTGGATAGTCATCGCGCCGCCTTCCTGGGTAGCCTCCATTTTCAATTGCACACGCTTTGTCTGCCCGTCGATGTCTGTGATAAGCTCGGTGTACTCGTCGTTGATCTTGTAGCTGTAAACCATGGGGGGTGTTCTCTGCTGTGTTGGGGAGTGGGAGGACATAAGTATGCTCATGATTTTCTTTCGTTAAGACATTCGTTGACTACATTTGAAACAGCTACCGCCATCTTGGCCTTGAATATAGCGTCTTGCTTTAGTTCATTGGAAACCTTATCAAATAGGCCGTCATTGTTACTGATGATTGAGCGCGAAACCTTATGAGAAAAGGCGTCCAATATAGACTTCTTAAAGTCTTCGGTTCTTATAGCTGTTGTGAAGCTGTCAGAAATCAAACCTCGTAATTCTTTGGCGTTCTCATCCACAACCGAATGAACTAATTTGTGCAATGGGCTACCGTATTCAGTCAGAACCTTTTTTACTGATTCATGAATAGCCGCATTAGTAATGGCTAAAACTTGTTTTTCTAAGTCGCTCATATTTATGCTTCGGTTAAAAGTTCGTCAATGTATTTTTTGATTGTCTCTATAGTCGTTCTGATTTCAAACCATCCCTCAAATTCTCCTTTGTAAACCTCAAAGTCACTCTTGCCATTTGTGTAGCAGAAAACTTCAACAATTTCGTAGCCTCGGTATTCCATCTTAAAAGTGTTTAGATACCTCTGTTATAATAGCGAAAAGAGTTGCAACTATTGCGGGGATTGCGATTACGAACCCGGGCCAGTTGCTTTTGGTGAATTGTTTGATTGTTTCCATGGGTGATATTTTTAAGCGAACCGGATTGATGCTATCGCCCCGGACCTCGCATGGTTTTAGATTTTTTTTCCTTTTACGCACCACACTTTGTTAAACTTTGCATCATGGTTAAAATAGATTGAACCGGCGTATTGAGTAGCCAATGATGGGCGGGTAAATGGTGTCTTTGCTTCCCAAATGAATTCACCGTGTTGACCGATATTTGTAAGGTCAATTTGAAGACCTACGAAATTACCCTTTAAATGGCTTACTGCTTCTTCTACTGTTTTGTGTGTTGATGTTTTCATAACCTTGCGAGTAAGTTTGTTTTATGTTCTTGTTTTCTACAATTTGCCTTCTTCGTGATCCATTGGCAAGTGGTGGGTGAATAGTCGTCTGATGAACGCTTGCGATCAATGGTTAAATTCTTACGATATCCATTGGCTTTAGACCACGTATAAAATGCCATGAAATCATTTTCCCATTCCGGGCATAATCTAATCCCTTTGGCTCCATAATACTTGTATGCCTCTCTGGTCTCATCATAACACCTGGATTTCATGTTACACCAGATGACATATAAGCGCTCATTTTTAGCAAGCTTATTTTTGAAGTGTCTGGTTCTGCCCATGAGTGTTTTTGTTTGAATTGACTCTTCAAAGTAAACACTAATAAAATTACAATCCTACAACTTTCTAAAATATTTTTACAATTTTATTAGGCTGCCTCGAATTTAATGTATTATCTTTGAGATACAATATGGGAAGGAAATCAATCTACAAGCCGGAGACCCTTAAAATAGGGGAAAAAATGGAGCTTACCGGAAAGGCTAAAAAATATAGTTGGCAATATTTGTACAACTTTAATAATCGCGGCCCTATGCAATACGAGCACGTAACTGAAAGTAATAAAATCTTTATAAAGAGAGTTGCATGAAACCGGATAAGTCTTTAGCGGTGCTCACGAAAGAACTGGATGACGTATTCAGTAAGTATATCCGCAACAAATATTCCCATGATGGGTATTGCTATTGTTTCATTTGCTCAAAGCGAATGAGAATATCAGAGGCACAGTGTGGGCACTTCATAGATCGAGATCAAATGGCTACCCGTTACGATGAAAGGGAATTGCCATCCAGTTTGCCAGTATTGCAATTGCGTCGATCCTGAACATGGTCAGAAATACGTTTGGATGATGCATCAAGTTTACGGACCTGATCTATTAGAAGAGTTGCGATTGCAATCAAAAAGCCTGGCTAAATTCATGCGTCACGAACTAGTTGAAAAGATTGATCATTACAAAGTGCAGCTGAAACTGCTTCAGCAGATTAGCTACTAACACAAAATAACATGGAAATTACTGTAGAGAATGTAAATGAGATAATGAAAACAAAGACCATCAGTGATGATCCGGCAGCCTTAAAAGATCAAGCAAGGGCCTGGGTAACGCTGTACGACCTATGTGAGCAACTTGGTATGGACTTCGATGAACAGGGGATTTCAGGCCTTCAAAGGGTTGTTAAATTCATAATAAAGAAAAGTTGATTAGCTACTAACAGATAGAATTATGAAATACGCGGTGATCAGGACTAAAACGCAAGGTGAAGAAGACGCTGGATTTTATACCGATTGTTTCGAGGTGGTAGCTATTTCTGGTAACCTGGAAGATGCCCAGGCCGCAAGGAATAGGACCTCTGGATATTACGAGCAAGATGTTGCTGACTTTTTAATCATTCAAGTATGGTAGACGAGATAATAAAACATCAAGTGGTATGCTCCCAGTGTCAATGTTTGGTCCCGGAAGACTGGATGACAAAAGAAGATTGGGCCTTACTAGCTACTAAACCAGAAACTAAAGATTAGAAAAATATGATACCATTTAGAACTCAATACGAAAAACTTGTAAAGGCATACATAAATAATGAAGTACAGCCGTGGGAGGAATGCGCCTGTTTTGTCGGTAATCTTTTGAATAAAAATGAAACTTGGGGACATGCCAGACTAAATTGTCAAGAATGGGGAATTTTAAGTAACATACAAAGTCAGGTAGATATCGCCTCCATGCACATTTTTAAAGAAAGTGACGGGACTTATACCGTCCAGGAGATACTTGATCTTGAAAAGACATTCATGAAGGCTATCGGTAATTGGTTCAGTTGGGATGCTACCGATGAAGAGACCTTATTTAATGCCTTCGAAAAGACCCTGCTTCATCTGCGCCAAATTCACGAATCCAAAGGTGAGGTAATTGAAGACTACACTTTTAAGAAACGCAAACTGGTAGCTGTATGACCCTCCCTGAAAAGATAGCAGACACCGAATTGATATCAGAGTGGGGTTACAAGATAATCCGTAATGGCGCTATCCTAAACAAACACGGTCAAGCAATGAAAACTGTGGTCAAGAATGGTTACGAGCAATTGAACGTTTCGAAAGGAGGAACTAAATCATTCTTAGTTCACAGGCTAGTTGCGATGGAGTTTATAGAGAACCTAGAAAACAAACCGGAGGTAAATCATGTCGACGGGATAAAATTGAATAACGACTGGAAGAATCTAGAATGGTGCACACGCTCTGAAAATATCAAGCATGGTATCGACCTGGGTCTAATCCCTAAATCAATGATTGGAAGAACCGGTATTAGGCATTGGCGCTCTAAGCCAGTAGAGAGGTTTAATATTTTAGGTGAGCTATGCGGTGCTTACGAAAGTACAGGTGATGCAGCTAGGGAAACAGGCCTTAATGCTAAGTCAATTCAGGACGCATGTAAAGGAAGATTAAAAACCTACAAAGCATATTCATGGAGATACAAATAACATTAGAGGAATTTAGGCTTATAAAGAGCTTCTATCCAGAATTTACCAGGAAGCAAGGTATTACATCAAATGACTTTATTATCGGATGGTCAGAGCTTATGCCAGTAGTGGAGAAGATTGAAAGTATCCAGTATAAAAAATACTTGTATGAAATCAAAGGTTACACATTTATAATTACCGGTCGTTGTGCAAGGATTACGGATATAGAAGGAGAAGCAATAATAAAACAACAAGTATGCAACAGTAAAATCGAGGCTGTTTACAAAGCAGTAGTCGAATTCATTCTCTACCACAACTCACAGAAAAGATAGCAGACAAAACACTGAAAATATGGAATGGATAAAAGTTAAATATCAATTACCAGATGCAAAGCATGGATGGAGCCACAGCGAGCGAGTTTTGGTATACTATGAAGGCAATGAATTCGAAACCGAATGCTACGGAATAGCCTACTATAATTACAGCCCTCCGTATGCCGATCCTGGATTTACCGACTTCGCACACTATGGAAGACAGCCTTCATTATGGACATCAATTGTACCACCGAGTGAAGCCCTCTTTGTAAAGGATGGAATTGACAACGTTACGATATAGAATCAAAGACGAAACTACCTCCAAACATCTAAATAAGATGGCTGGCGCAGTTAATTTCGTTTGGAACTATTGCAACGATGTGAACTATGATAGCTGGCGTAAATTCCGTAAAACGTATTCTGGGTTTGATCTGAACATGAAAACGGCTGGCTGTGCCAAAGACTTAGGATTATACTCCCAAACCGTTCAGGCTATTGGAGAAGAGTACGCGAAATGCAGCAAGCAATTCAAGAAACCAAAATTGAATTGGAGAAGCCGAAAACGGTCTCTTGGCTGGATACCCTTTAAAGGCGCTGGAGTAAAGCTAAATGGTGATTGTATTATATACAATGGGCGCGCATTCCGTTTCTGGATGTCCAGACCCATAGAAGGCAAAATCAGGGCTGGTTCCTTTTCGCAGGATGCCAAAGGTCATTGGTTCGTTAATATGGTTATTGCTGATGCTGACCGAGTACGTATACAAACAGGCAAGGAAGTGGGTATTGACTTAGGCTTAAAAACGATAGCTACCCTATCTAATGGCAATGAACTAAGTAGGGACAATCTTACCTGTAAGTATGAACAGAAACTAGCTATGGCACAAAGGGCCGGTAAAAAGAAACTAGTTACTGCCATTCATGCCAAAATGAAGAATCAAAGAAGAGACTGGAACCATAAACAAACCACGAAACTGGTCAAAGAATATGATCTGATTGCGATTGGTAACGTCTCATCATCAAAATTAATAAAAACCCGGATGGCTAAATCTGTCAGTGATGCAGGTTGGTCATCCTTCAAAACGATGCTTGCATACAAAGCCATTAGGCTTGGCGTCGAAGTGAAAGAGGTCAATGAAAGTTTCTCAACCGTGACGTGTTCAGTCTGCAAAGAACGAACAGGCCCGAAAGGTGTGCGCGAATTGGGAGTAAGAAACTGGACGTGTAGTTGTGGTGCCGAGCATCAAAGGGATGTGAACGCCGCTAAAAACATACTCAGTTTCCGTCTGGGGCATAAGACGCCGTTAAGGGAATCTTTGTCTTTATGACGAAGAGGATGCCAATCTGAGAGAGAAACAGAAACTAGAAGGCCTTAGGGTCTTTTTTTATGTCTGATAAGATTCCTATTTAACTTTTTTAAACTTTTCTTTTGTTTGTGTCGTTTTAGTTGGTGATATTCGGCCTATCAATTCACACCTGATAGGTCCAGTATTAAGTGTGAAATCAAGTAGAACCTGTTTTGAGCTGGACCCTCACTGCAGGTTTTTGCTTTTTATACCTTACCTCAAAAAGCGTTTCCCGTGATCAAGGGCATCTCTTAGGTTCTGCTTAAAGGGAGACAGAGCGTTTAGTCCATGTCCTACGGGGTATACGGCGGCTCTCATAAACAAATAAAAATCATTGTCAGGTGTGATCTTACGTGCAATACGTAGGCGAGACATTAAAACATTTTCGGATGCATTAGCCCGCGACTAGTTTCGCTATGGTGAGGGGGCCGAAATAAAACAAAGGCGAAGCGAAGACTTAACCGAAGCGATAGAAAACTTTACTCTCCTAACTTCTTTAATGGGGGTTAGGGGGGCTCACTCTGTCCTTACCTCGCTCTAGAAATCTATCACTTTATAACATTAAACTTTTTACTGCTATGATCGGAGGAATTGACCACACAAACCTAGAAACTATGGCTCATCACAATAAGTCCATGAATTATCATATTAAGCTTAAGGCTGCTAAAAGAAGAATATTTGATGCTTTGGAACGTGAGGGGGTGAACTTACACGGAATGAAACATAAAAAGAGAATAAGTACATTCCTTACAATGTTTGATATACAAAGGCCTATTGAAATTAGGACTGACGCATTCATAATCCAATTATACGAACAGGATATTTTACCTGAACCAACACCAAAAAAGAGACCCGAAAAGAAGGTTAAAATTATAACTGATGAATGGAGGCAAAAGTATTTGGATTACCTTAAATCTCCTGAATGGAGGAAGATCAGAATAGAATGTATAATCCACTGGGGTGGTAAATGTGTTCTTTGCTGTTCTGAGGACAGGCTACAAGGGCATCATAGAACCTACAAAAACCTATATCATGAGACCGTTGAAGATGTTGTGCCACTGTGTTTTAAATGCCATAAAATACATCATGGAAAATAATTTAAATAAATATTAGAAAGTACTAGGATTAGATGTATCTCGGTTGTATCTTTATATCATAATACTAAGGGATATGAAAGCAACAAGCGAACAAACTCTCAAAAGAATTCTTACTCAGATTCATATGATTGGATTCTTTCATTTTGGCCCTATGAAGTTGAAAGATAGACAAACCGCATTGTCCACCCTTTTATCTAAAGGTTACCTGACTGAATCTTTGAAAGTTACTAAAGAAGGTTTAGACTATGCATCTCTATGATAGGGCCAACTCCAATTATATTTAAGGTGTGCTCTGATTGCGGAGCAAAATTAAGTGCGAAAAGATTTAAGTCTTATGGCGTCTGTGGTCCATGCTTCGAAAAGGGTATCAAGCAAAGATTGTGGGACTCAAAAAAAGAAACTATTCTGAGTGATAAGGAAATGATAATGATTGCTGAGAATGAGTCTCTAAGAGAGCAATATAATAATTTACTGATAATGCATGAATCACTTAGGGAGTCGTATGATAAACTTGTACAACTGAAGCTGAAGAAGATAAAAATATGAAACAAGTACAGACATTTAAATTTGATCCTGACCTTATAACAGAGCTTAAAAGTGAATCGGTTACTTTCAATACTCCCTTTAACCGGTATGTTGAAAACCTTTTGAATAACCACCCTTACCGGATGTCAAAGAAAAAGAAAGTAAAGAAATGAATTTTGAATCCTTCTATCAATCCCTTACCTCAGACGAGATCTGGTATGAGGCTGCAAGTAAAAATCACAAACCTGAAACTTTCAAAAAGGTAGCTGAACAGGTTTACACTTTAGGACTTGCTGATAGAGAAGCCTTTGCAGTCGTACCTATCAGGGAACATAGAACACACTTAACCAATAAACTTAATAAAATACCCCCTGATAAACCAAAAGTTAATTGGTGGGAGATCGAGCAGAAGAAGAAAGAAGCGGAGCAGAAGGAGCAGGAGAAAGAATGGGTTCCGCTTACCGGAGAGGCGAGAGCAAAGAAGCTTCAGGAATGGCTTGATAAAGTTAAGGCTGTAGAAATGCAATCTGCGGTACCTAGAGTGACCCACAAGGAAGCCATTGAAGAAGGGGGATGGTTACCCAAGAAAGACTCGCCGTATCCTGTAACCTCAAAGGAAGAAGCCTACGCGAAAGATAGGCACCTGGCTTATATCATCTATGCATACGAGCCACGAACAGCGGAGAAAAGACCTGGAGTAGTTTCCGAAGAAGAGTTTAACCTATCATACGATATTGAATTTTTAAACAAGGAAGGAAGATGAACCATGAAAACAGAAATCACTAAAGAATCGCTTTTAAAGTTTGGGATGCGTGAAACGCTAGAGCCAATCGTTCCAATGGAGAAATTTTTAACCAATGGAGACGAGGAAGTTTCTATCGCTGTAACATGCTATTTCAATGTAGACCAAATTGCGCTTGTAATCACGGGGGTAGGACAGCTTTTATTGAACGTTGAAAGCATCGAAGATTTAGAGGTCATTGAAAGACTAGCCCCAAAATTTGATTCGTTCGTTTGACTCAGCACCATAAACCTGGAAGACAATGAAAGTACCTGAAAATATTGAACGTGATTTAATGCTACTTTTTGAGCAATCAGTAGGCTTTGAATTTAGGATAAAGGCAACCCCGCTGCGTGATGTTGTAGATGGTGTTGACTGGAAAAACAAGATGGTTAAGGGTCGAAAGTACGGAAAGTTTGCAATTCATCTTTGTGAGTTGTGC
>Ga0173478_10000005_pt1 | contig 37209 bp, 40 predicted proteins | sample NitcycUS014104B1_FD_122623 | JGI IMG/M metagenome (GOLD analysis project Ga0173478, IMG submission 122623) | Soil microbial communities from Arlington Agricultural Research Station in Wisconsin, USA - Nitrogen cycling UWRJ-S014-104B-1 (version... | ecosystem: Environmental > Terrestrial > Soil... | reverse complement strand
GATGAGCGTGAGTTCATTAAGACTGGCATCACTGTAGACGGTTGGAACCGTATCTTCAAATCAACTGATGGAGTGGAAAAATGAGATCACAACGTCGCGTAAAGGGTGGACGCAAGGCTCTACCAGCAAGTGTACTGAAGCAGATATGGCGTGAGGTGGACCGTCAGGCACGTCGATTCGATGTGTCACGTTCATTCGTTATCGCCACTGCACTCGCACACACGTTCGGTGTGAATGAGCAAGAGGACTACAAACAGGTGGGTACGCGTCAACTGAAGGATGTCTCGAAACGAAAGGTGAGCTAATGAATCCCAGTACAAAGAATGTCGATGAGGCATTCCTTCACGCGATCAAGTTGATATCCGAAACGTCATCGGGTAATGACGCGCAACTACTCGATCTGATTCGTATGATGACGAAGACGGTCCTTCTGTTGGAGGATCGGATTAACATCCTCGAGAATCATCTGCAACTGCTCACCAATCATATCGTCGCTATCGTTGTGGCTGATGCGATGGAAGGTGGCGACAACGGGCCTGTCAACTAGCTATGACTGATATCATACTACCTCCAAAGAAAAACGTCATCCTAGACGCCACTGTTCTGTCTAGTCTGATGAGCTGTGGTCGATTCCTTGACTTGCGTTTCAATCATCGATTCATTTCGGCTAAGGGCAAGTCCAATAGCCTAGAGATTGGATCATTGATGCACAAGGTCTTCGAGGTCTTCTACCAGCATCAGATCAAGGGCTTCCCACGTAGCGTATGTATTGGTAATGCGTTAATCGCAGGTCAAATGTATATCACCGGTTGTCCCCACTGTGCATCTGGTGATGTAGATAAGCCATCGTGCGGGCATGAGGCGGGCGAGTATCCTGGCCTGATGAACACGCCCGAAGACAACGATGGGCGTTACAAGACTGGGTGGAAGTTCGCCTTACAACGATGCGAGGAATACTTCAAACACTACGAGAATGACTCATTCGTTCCCATAGCGGCAGAGTGGGTGAAGGGCGAAGTAATCTACGAGGACGAAGAGATACGCGTCTTGTGGAAAGCTAAGTTTGATCTGACGCTGGACACGAATCAGATCGGTATCGTGTCAATGGATCACAAGACATTCAAGCAGAGGCGTGACAAGACGAGCCTATCGAATCAGTTCTTGGGACACTGTGTCCTCTTGAACAGTAGGAACGTGATTGTGAATAAGGTAGGTCTACAGACCAGCCTACCAATCACTGAATGTCTTACGCGCGAGATAGTCTCATACTCTGCTCAACGGATCGAAGAGTGGCGGAGTGAGATCATTCCGTACTATGCGTACAAGCTGCTCCAGTACACGGAGGCGGAGTACTTTCCACCCAACTTCACTCACTGCGATACGATGTATGGCCCGTGTCCATTCAAGTCAGTGTGCGAATCTGATCCGCGTATGCGTGAGGAAGTGTTGCGGAATGAATTCATTGTAGGTCAGGTGTGGGATCCTACGAACAAGGAAGACGAGTAGTGGAGACGGACGACATGATACTCGACTACTGTCCTGTGTGCGATGAGGATACCGCGCACGTCATTGTGAACGATCCTATCTTTGGTAAAGCACTCGAATGTACTGAGTGCAATACCGTGTGGGAAACTAACTGGGACGAGGAAATGGACGACGATGACTGAATGGCAATGGAGAGTAATTATAGCCCTGATTCGATATGTTATGAGTCAGCGGGTTGAATGGATAGAGTATACGGAAGAGGATGAGAGTGTCCTATTCGATGCTCTAAATAAAGAGGACGACAAATGAAGGAACTGTTCATCATTCGAGGCTTACCTGGAGTAGGTAAGTCAACTCTCGCATTCAAACTATACATCGATGTGTTTCCTTTCGAGGCAGATACATTCTTCACTGACTTGGATGGGAACTACAAGTACGACGGCACGAATATCGCTAAGGCTCATAAGTTCTGTCAGGAGTGTGCAGAGTCAGCGATGATTTATAAGAAGTCGCGTGTCGTCGTATCGAATGTGTTCGTGAAGCGGTGGATGATGCGCCCGTACTATGAGATGGCAGAGAAGCATGGGTATCAAGTCACCGAAATCACTCTGACGGGTCCACTCCATGAGTCCATCCATGGCGTTCCACAAGATCGGATAGACAAGATGCGAGAGGAGTGGGAACACTGATGGCAGAAAAATTATTAAGTGACAAGTGTGAAGAATTTATTGAGTGGTTAAAAGAAATGGGTGAATTTGGTGACTGGGATCCTAAAATCCAAATAGAAGTTCATAAAAAGTTAATCGAGATCATGACATCGAAGTATGAGCGGAGCGAATAAATGCCAACAATGAGTGACGTGAACTTTGATGGACTATATTGTCTATTCAAGGGTGAACCTGGGACTAGAAAGAGTACGCAGGCTCTATCATTCCCTGGACCGCAATACTGGTTTTCATGGGATAGGAAGATGAATGGTATCCATCTGCCTATGAGGAAGTGGGGGATAGATCCGAAGACTATCACGTTCGATGACTACGATAACTGGTCTAAGCCGAAAGCTAAGTTGGAACAGTTTCAGTTGAACTGCCCATACAAGACCATCGTGATCGATAGCATCACATCGATGGCAGACATGACATTGCGTCAGACTGTACAGATGAAGTACGGTAAGACGCGCGCATCAGGCGCAAGTGCGGGCAAGTTAATCGCTGGCATTGCAGTCAATGAGATTGAAGACTACAATGCTGAGTCGAGTGCGTTGAATGAGTTGATGGCTCTCACGAAGGACATCAACAATTTCCATAAAGTCAATGTGATTCTTATCGCTCACGTCGTTAAGGCTGAGTACAGGGATACGACTAAGAACGTAACCCATATCAGTCGGCAGATTGTGACCGCTGGTAAGAATGTCGCAGCTAAGATTCCCGCATATTGTGGTGAGGTGTATCACTTCAATATTGACAAGGGAATGGTCGAAGGAGGAGGTGGTGACTATACTTTATTAACTGAGCATACTGGTGATGACTTTGCGCGCACGGCATTGGATCTTCCGAGTAAGGTATCATTCGGAGATAAGCCGCTGTACGATACGTACATCAAACCAGCCATCGTCAAAGCAACTGCTGCATACGTTCCAACAAACACGTTCTAACAACAATCGGAGAGACAGATGCCTATCATTCAGTTCAGCGAAGCGGATATGAGCCGGGGCAAGATTGTGGAGCCCGCGTGGTACCTCATGAACATCATCAACGTGGGCGAGGCTCCATCAAAGGATGGTGGCTCTACCAACTATCCTGTGGAAGGCACCATCATCCGCAACGCTGACAATGGTGACGAGACTTTCAAGGGTGTGACCATCACCTGGAATTTCAACAGCAAGGCTATCGGCTTTGCTACGGGATTCCTCTCATCCTTCGGTGTACAGCCCGAGTTGGGTAAGCGGTACGATCTGGCACATGCCGTGGGCAAGCAGGTGGAAGTGTTCGTGGAGAACGGCGAGTGGCAGGGTCGTATTGTCAATCGCGTGAACCACAAGTATCGCACGCCTCGCTAGTAGTACAGTAATACGGGGGACTGGTACATTGGCCTATCAGTATCAGTCCCCTTCTCTAAAATCGAGGCCCAACCTACGTGGAGGAAGTTATGTATATCGATGAAGATGTGGACGTGATGGACGCGCTCGATCTGGCCGATATGGAAGATGGTATCGGTGAGAAGGACGATATCGTGGATTCTGATGAGTTGGAAGATGGTGACGACTCTGAGGATGAAGACGATGAAGACTTTGATGACGATGACGCAGACCCTGATGAAGAGGGAGAGGCTGCTGAAATCGTAGTACCGGATTCATCGGAGGAATAGCAACATCGTATCCTGAAATTATTGTGCTACACCAACGCCCTTCAACTTTGGACTGGCACAGTAGAGGTGGGGTACGACTAAGTGAAGGCTCTGATGATAGGAGGCGCGTCCAATGCTGAAAAGTACGGGCGCGTCTCCGTTTCACTGCTCAGGGAATATATGGACAAGACAATGACTGAAAAGATAAGTGGTCGGATCATTAAAGTACACAAGGCGGGATGGGGTTTCATCAGTTCCAAGGAGATTGAATTCACGCGCATTTTCTTTCATTGGACTTCACTCAGACAGGACACACTTCAGTTCCCTGAGTTGAAGACAGGAATGATCGTGGAATTCACACCCATCAAAGTTCCTGACAAGGGGTGGCGCGCTGTGCATGTGTTGGTTACAGACAAGCGTGAGAAGCTAGAGGAAGTGAAAGATGCCATCATCCCCAACGAAGAAACCCAGATACCCGACGATCTGCCCGCACTGCCGCAATGACGATCACAAGTTAACTGAACACATCATTGCCAACACGTATCTGTGTAATGTGTGTTCCAAATACTTCAAGGATAATTATGACTCAAGCGGAGAAGGTAGAAATGGTAGCCCGGCTACTTCGGGAGTACACAAACCTGACTGATATGGACTCAGTTCAGATCGCGCACATGATCATCATGTTGTTGGATCGCGCAAATGACTGACAAGCGGTATATCCCAGGACAGGGTGCAATAGGGGCTAAATTCATTATATTGAGTGATGCCCCTTCACACGAAGATGTGAATAGCGGACGCCCATTAAGTGGATCGGCTGGTAGAGAGACTGATCGTTTACTGCGTGACGCGGGCATCAATCGCGGAGACTGTTGGGTTACTACGGTATCCAAATATGAAGTTCCAGCGAACCTTGGTAGGAAGAAATTACCGTTCCATGTCCGTGCTAGGGATAGCGGTATCGACATGGATCAGCAATTGGAAGAACTGCGAGTCGAAATTGGAGACATTAAACCTAACGTTGTCCTCGCTCTCGGTGGGACTGCTTTATGGGCATTGTCCGGCAAAACTAAAATTAGTGACTGGCGAGGCTCAATCCTCAGGGGTATGGGCTCTAAATTTGTTGCTACCTATCATCCCAAGGATCTTGTATCTCACGTTCCGGGTGGAGAAATCAAAGGTTACTGGAACAGACAAGTAATGATCTTCGATATGAAGCGCGCATGGGAAGAACGCCACGATCCCATGCTCAATCTTCCTAATCGAACACTTCAGATCTGCCGTAACTCAGGCGAACTACACGAGTTCTTGGAACGCTACTCTTCAATCAAGAAGATGAGTGTAGACATCGAGGCCGGTGGTCATTGTCTACCCATCTGTATAGGACTGTCATTCAATAAGTCTCATGGGATGACAGTCCCTCTGTGGAACACTGATGGTATCTCACACATACCAGATTCGGACATGGCAACTATTTGGGGAATGCTAGCCAAAACACTATGGGAGAAGGACATTGTCGGACAAAACTTCAACTACGACCGAGATAAAATTCGCAGACTGGGATTTGCCATACGACGGATCCACTCTGATACTCTCCTCAAGGCGTTCGCAATTAACCCTGAACTCCCAAAACGGCTTGCATTCCTTACAAGTATCTACACGCGGGAACCCTTCTACAAAGATGAGGGTATGTATGAGGGGAGCATTGGAGATCTACTCCTCGGGTGCGCACGTGATAGTTGTGTCACACTCGAAATAGAAGAGGCAATGAACCCTGACATAGATGAGTTGGGTGTAAGGAAGTTCTATGAGAACTTTCTAATGAAACTGCCCGACCTGTATCTCGAAATAGAAAATAATGGATTCAAGATCAATCAGGAGAAACGTCAGGCGCTGATACGGAAGTACGTGGAATGGGATGAGCGTCTTGGCTATGAGATGTATCAGATAGCTGGGATAGATATCAACATCTCCTCTCCACTTCAGGTCCACTCTCTACTCTTTGACCTGTGGAAGCTCCCTCGTAGAATGGGAGTCGGTGAAGAGGAACTGACTGCACTACTCAATCTGAAGACTGGAGTGAAAGCACCTGAACACAGGCTATGGATTGAGAAGTGTTTGGAGCGGCGTCGTGTCAAGAAGACGGTATCCACATATCTGTTCGCCATTCCAGACTACGATGGAAAGATGCGAACTACCTGTTTTATGTGCCTTGAGACTGGTCGTACTAGTACTAGTCAACAGAGTCCTCCCATACGCCCGTATGTAGATCTAGTGGGCAAGAAGAAACAGAAGGACATGAAAGTGATGGGCACGGCATTCCAGGTATTCACCAAACACGGTGATATCGGGGGTGATGTGCGTGGAATGTATGAGCCTGATGAGGGCGAAGTATTCGTACAACTGGATAGTAGCCAAGCTGAAGCCCGTGTAGTCTTCAATCTAGCTACGGACGAACAAGCATTAGAGGACATAGATAAACATGATTACCATGCTCTCACTGCGTCGTGGTTTTTTGGTGGCCGTGAAGAGGATTACTCCAAGAAGGTATTGGGATATGAATCTCCTATTCGCTTCGCCGGGAAAACTCTACGCCATGCGGGCCATCTTGGCGCGGGCGCAAGAAGAGCCTCTACTGAGCTTAATACGCAGGCACGTAAGTACAAGATTCCAATCAAGATAGATGAGACTATTGCAGAACGGGCATTGAAGATCTTCCATTCTAAGCAACCTAAGATACAGAGGATATTCCACAATGAAGTCATCGAATGTCTCAAGCGAGACAGAAGACTTACTGCACCTCTCCCATGGGGCATCGACGCAGAGCGAGGAGGTGTGCGTATATTCTATGAACGATGGGGTGATGATTTGTTCCGTGAGGCATTGGCCTACCTCCCTCAACGGGCCGTTACTGATAATACCAAAGCGGCAGGTATACGAATTAAGATCAAGTTCCCAGAAAGCAAGGTCATTCTGGAGGCGCATGATGCACTTCTGTTCAGCGTGCGAAAAGAATACCTGGATGACTTTATTTCTGTAGCCCAACAGGAGATGGAGCGTCCTATCAATTTCTCTGCATGTTCCTTACCACGTAGGTTCCTCAAGATACCATGTGACGTGGAAGTCGGAGAAAACTATAAGGACTTGTTTAAGCACAAGTCTGATAAGATTAAGGTAGAGCCACCCCAAGTACTCGTTACGCGCCCATTGACCGCCAGTGAAGAGTTTGAAGTGACTGATGAGGATGCGCGTAATGATATGTTTGCTAAGAGGGATTATGAACGGACACGTACTACACGGAACGACGATGATATTCCTTTCTGAGGAACTGAGATGCAATGGGTCATCAATGGGACTTCTGTGGAAACTTCATGGCTTGACAAACTATTAGCGCAGCATTCAGAACTAGAATCTCCCACTAACTTCTGGCTATGGGGTGGCATGGCTGCCATCTCTGCTGTAGTGAAGGACAACGTATGGCTAGATCGGCAGATCTACAATCTGTACCCCAATATCTATGTGATGTTCCATGCAGAGAGTGGGTTGAAGAAAGGCCCGCCGATCAGCATGGCGAAACAACTTGTGCGTGCCGTAGGTGGTACGCGCATCATCTCAGGACGTTCATCAATACAGGGTATCTTAAAGGAATTAGGAACGGCGCAGACCCAGCCGGGTGGGAGGGTTATCAACAAGTCATGCGCCTTCATATGCAGCTCGGAATTGACGAGTTCAATCGTCGAAGACAAAGTGGCGACTGACATTCTAACTGACTTGTATGACAGGCAATATAACATAGGTGAGTGGCGTTCCCTCCTGAAGATGGAATCGTTTAATCTGAAGGATCCCACTATCACTATGTTAACTGCAACTAACGAAGCCCACTCTACTGACTTCTTTGGAAAGAAGGACATACATGGCGGATACTTTGCGCGAACGTTTATCATCTCTGAATCGAAGCGAAATCGTGCTAATAGTCTGCTCGTGCCTCTTCTTAATCCTCCTGTATACACTGTTCTGGCTGAGTATCTTAAGATTCTAGAGGGACTGAAGGGTCCATTCGCACCACTGGCGAGTCAAGAGCCTACAGACGCGTGTGCCATACCATACATCGAACGTGAAACAGGTACAACGAACTACTTCAGCGATGCAGGTTTAGTGTACCAGATGTGGTATGACGAATTCATCCAGACCATTCAGTCACAGGATTTGAAAGATGACACGGGTACATTAAACAGATTCGGTGACTCTGTATTGAAGGTGGCGATGATCTTATCATTGGCAAAGGAACCGACACTAGTGATCGATCCCGCATCGATGCAACTAGCTATCAACCACTGTGAGAAGTTGGTTGGTAACGTGCGCGAAATGACCCACGGTAAGAAGGGTCTATCGGATGCGAAGGCTATTAAGGGGCTGATAATCCAGGAATTACTTGGCAGGGAGACACATCAAATCAGTCGCGTAATGTTGCTAAAGAAGATGTGGGCTCATTACAAGGAGGCTACTGAACTGGATGATATTATGATGTCATTCGATCAGTCCGGTATGATCAAGACTGAATCGATGGGCAATCAGATCATCTATGTCATGCCTGAACTTCAAGTGATTGAACTGAAGGCTTTCTTTTCGGGGAAGAACAAATGACTCAAGGTTGGAACGATGGAAGTGAAGCACATAACAAGATACGTGAACAGGCTGAACACATCAGACTGCTAGAGAACATTCTGGAGGGTCTACGGGCTGAACTGATGAACCTGATGATCAAACTGGAGAACCACACGCCACCGAAGGAAACAGGTCAGTTGAGGCTGCCCTTCGATAACTAGGAAAGGGTATCGTGCCTCTTATTCCGATACCGGCGTATGAGGAGCCTGAGCTTGTCCCAAAAGATGAGCCATATGTAGTACAGACTCATGCCAATGATGATCGAGTACGTGACTACCTCAAATGTGCTAATTGGATTTGTCATATTTGTTCTAGCACCGTTTTTGGTAGGTGCCTGACCTGTGCATACTGCCGCCACAAACTAGGCAAAGTGACGGATCGACCCATAGGATACAAAGCATAGATTTAGGAGGGGCTCATCACCCCTCCCATTTTTAGTATCCCTCTTGCTCCCCACGAAGACTCGGCAACACATCCCCTGTTAATTCTCTCAATCCACCACCCGTCTGGAGCCAATCATTCTCCGGGCTAATGAACTTGGAGATCGACTCGCCCTTACCGTAGGTCTGAGTACCCATGCCCACGGTGATAGGTATACCCAACAGTGGCAGTAGTTCAGGGTTCTCCTGCGCTAATCCGTACATATCTTGCGCGATCAGGGGAACGAACATCTGCATAGTCCGGTCACCCATATGGACTGGGTTGTATTCGGTAGCATTCGCTATATCATACGCGAACTTCGTAGTCGGATTCAACTTATTCACGAAGAAGCGTTCAATAGCGTCCTTACTTGTCTCTGCCTGATAGCCCGAGCCGTATCGACTGTATTTCTGACTAGCTGATGAGGTGGTTCCGCCCTCGTACAGACGTGAAATTGCTGTGATGAACTGAAGGAATCCGCCACCTGGATCTAAGCGCGTATCACCGATTCTCACCTTACCGAAGTCAGCACTAGTGGGATCGTAGCTGATTTCCGCGTCCTCTCCACCACCTAATTTGATCAACTGAGAGAACATACCCCATGCAGCAGCTGTAGAAAAGGCAGCATGAAGATACTGTTTTCTCACCTGTGGACTAGCCATGATATAGGTGGATGGATTGAGCATCCTGATCCTAGAGGCTAATAGACGTGGTGAAAAGAGTAGTTTCCCAAGTAGTCCAGCCGACTTCTCTAGTGAGATTTCAGCATCTCTATGAGGTGCCCAATTGGTCTTAAGTGGGCCTCGTCCAGTGGCCGTATTGATGAAGTCTACCATCTCCTTAGCGAGGTTCAGATTATGGTAGGGATTCAGATTTAATGCCTCTTCCTGACTGACTGCTTTCTTAAAGAATCCAGGTCTTGCGAACCCTGTATCCAGTCCAGTGATTGCCATGTCCCTCGATAGGTTCATTAGCTTCTCTAGTCGGTTAGCTCTCAGGTGATTCAGGAATAGTACGTATGCGCGGTTGGTCGCCCTCACTACACGTCCAGGGAGTGCATTGTAGGCTGATCGTGCGTAGTTCTTCATTCCAAAGATAGTCTCTGGACCCATGATTCCGCCAGTTTCAAGCCATCTAGAGGCGGTAGCTTCCTCCCTCTGACCCACCTCAGTAGCCGTACTCATCAATTTGAAGCCAATCTTATCCGCAAGCGATGCTTCAAACTTACCAGTCGCTGGGTTCCATGCGCGGCGGAACATATCCTTCGATTTGATTTCAGCCGTTAGTTTCTCATACGCTTCTTGTGAGAATAGAGCCTTGATCTGAGCCTTTCCAGCACTCCAGAATTCAGGGGTGAAAATCTGTGATAAACCCTGTCTACCGGGGGCTGATAAGTCACCTGTTGTAGTGGCGTTAGTTGGAACACTCAGTATCTCTCCCAGAATGCCGGGAGGTTCCTTTTCTCCTGCTTCCTTTCGAGCTAATTCTTCTGGTGTAGGTGTACGAGGTTCATTTCCTTGTCCCCATCCCCATCTTTCCCTGAAATTCTGTGGAGGAACATCACCACCCCCGCCGCCACCAGGAGGTACTCCGCCATTGCCACCACTACCAGGAGGAACATGCCCACTACCACCGCCTGCATTATCAGGTTGCCAATCACTTCCAGATTGCCAACCACTCTTGATATTCTGTCCTAGTTTCTTAGGCCATCCGAAGTAATCTTCTAAGTCAATAGCTCCCTGATCTTCTGAGAAGAACTTACTGAATAGAGACTGCTGTCTAAGAGGTGATACGTCTCCACCACCCTCAGTAGGAACCGATTCAACGAATGGATCTGCTTGTACTGGATTACGTGCCTCCATAGGCATCGGTAGTCCAGGCTGCTCCAGTACTGATTCAGGTGATCGAGGAATAGCTGGTGGATCAGGTGATATATCAGCTCCAGAATTAACTATACGAAGTAACCTTTCTAGCTCTCCTCCGGGTGCGTGGAATTCATCAGGATCAACCCAATTCGGATGGTCCCCTAATGATTCACCGGGAGTGGACGCAAGTTGAGGCGGATTATAACTGCCCGTCCTCTGAATAATTCTGGTGAACGATGCCTCATCGCCAAAGCCGGAACCTATGAAACGAAATGTTTCCTCGGGGGAAAGCACCTGTGTGACTGCATCATCCCCAAGCTCAGTAAGTGTAAACGTCCCGTCTTTATTCCTTTTGATTGATACGTAGCCCTCTCCATTTTCGTGGGCGACAGCCCTACGAAGTGTCTCAGGGGAGAAGTATTTGTCGATAATATCTGGACTAAGGGAATAACTCTCGTTTTCGATAGCTGCCCTTCTGGCAATATCGTCGGCTTTGGCGGCGTCTATCGTGGCGCGAGTTTTGAAGTTGAGGAAGCGACCTCTACTGCCCTCACCTATTGCGCCTTCTGATGGGGTCAGACCAGTTACATTCCTGACGGGCTCTCCATACTTGTCTAATACAGCAGCCCTGATTAGAGGTATTTCAATGACCTCCCCTTCCCTCGTTGTAAAGCTAGTAGTGGGCTGTCCTTTAGTGGCAGTTGCATCAGTTGAAACTACTTCACCACTAGGTAATAAATAGTGGTCGGAACCTTCTGATCCAGGCTTAATTTGAGCAACTGCCCTTTCAACATCATCAGGAGTTGGAAGTCCCTTCCAGATTCTACGATACTTTTGAGCTACTTTAATTAGGCCTCTAAGAATGTCAGTATGGCTCATTGAGCCATCCGACTCCTTCTTGAATCGCTGCCATACCTGTCTTCCGTCCGCCAGCATTTCCTTGAAGACATAGCCCGCTTTAGCTAGTTCAGTGCGCGCCTCTTGGGTTGGATTCACCCCTGCACGTATGACTAGATCTTTCCCTTCCTCTACTCCTACGTGACCTGCTGGTATAGGTCCAGCTACTTCAGGTCTAGCGAGTGGAGTATCTGATCTAGTGGGTGGTGTGGATGCCAGAGTGAGTGGCTTCCCACCGCGTGTCCACAACTCGTATCCACCCGGAGAACGACCAGCATACTTAAATCCACGACTAGTATAGAAGCCCTTCTTGGGATCAAATGGATCCTTGATTTCGATGGATTCAGGTAGATCGTCCCCACCTTGTAGCTTAGTTTCAGGTCCGATAGGTTCTTCTAGTGGTGGTTCTTCGTCCAGTATAGGATCGGCTGATAGATCCTCTCCTGTTTCCTTATCAATGACTGAAGTATCGATTTCAGGCGCGTCGGCTGGCTTCGATGGAGTCTCAGTAGCTAGATCCTTTCGGATCATTTTCATACGTCCATCAGGTAATATCTCGTATGGAACGTAGCCCCTACGACGCTGATTACCTACACCTAATGGACTGGTATCATTGATGGTAATGAATTTCGGCATCCTCTCAAACTTACCGGGAGGATACACCACATCAGGAGGTTCATCGAATCCTAATCCGGGTTGTCCACGTAATATTTCAGGTTCGGGGGGTGGAGGTTCATTGTATGCCGGTCCCCTACGTGGTGGCTCAAATGGATCGAATAGTTCTCCCTGTCCTTCAAAGTTAAAATCAAACGGTTCAGTGACAACATTGCCCCGTTCATCCCTTACCACATTGCCAAGTTCATCCGTTACAGGTCTAGTATTAGCTCGCTGTTGACCCTCTGATGGACTCTGAATACGGTTCTTAAATCGGTTAGTGAATGGGTTAACTGGAGGTCCACCCGGCATACCTGCTGCGCCTGGAGGGGGCTGACCTCCAATAGCTTCTAGACCACGCGCCCTAGCTTCCATGGGACGCCTGCCCATGACATGCCCTGTACCGTAACCTAAGCCCGCACCAAGTCCTGTATTAAGCAGATACTCCTGCATACTGGCATCGAAATCACCAGTCTGTGCCCAATGTTGGAATGGTGTCGATGCAGCATTAAGTGCAGCACCTTCAAGTGCGCTTCTACCCGGTATTTTAGCCGCATATTTCATCAATTCTTTAGCAGTAGCACCAGCACCCGGAGCCTTGCCAAGAACGGGAATTGCATTTACTGCTGTTTCTACACCTAATTCAGCTAAATTAAATTCTCGTTCTGGGTCCATCCACATATCGAATGCTTGACCCGCGACATTACCTAATGCAGCACCTCCCGCACCACCAGCTACCGTACCTGCTGGACCCGCTCCACTACCTAGAATTGCACCACCTACTGCTGGAATGGTGCGTATACCCTGAGATGCAAGCCATTCAAGCCAACCCTGTTCATGTGGCGTTCCCCTGCCCACACGTTTTGGGGGTGTAGGAGGCTCGTAGGGTTTCCATCTGCCTCCCTCAGTCTGATCTGGTTCTATATCTTTCCATCCACGATCAGCCATTATTTACCCCCTTTAGCACCGGGGTCAGTACGAGTCCAGGTTTTTCCATCAGTACTAAATAGCCAAGTTTTCCCTCCATCCAGGGATCTGCGCATTACACCATTATTATCCACCTGTGTAATGACTTTTGGTCCTTGGATGTATTCTGAATCTTTAATTCCTTTAAGAATACTAGGAATACTACCCTTACCTGATGATTCGTTGGAGGGTTTCTTGACAGTTTGTGTTTTGTACATTGGATTAGTAGATTCATTCTTAGTATTGTAAACATTAGGCATTGCAGGTTCAGATTTTGGAGACATGATACGTGCAGCTACTGATCTGTCCTCTGCCTTAACTGCTGGAGAAACAGTAGTAGAAGCAGGACTTGAAGAACCAGCAGGTCCAGCGGGAGGTGTAGTCTTATTAGCGGGAGCAGAACCACCACCAGAACTAGCACCAGATCCGCCCCCACCACTAACCTGACCCCTGTATAGACGCTGCATAAATGCATCGTATCGTGCCTTACGTTCTGCATCACCACTCGTAAAGACACGACTTTGCTTGAATTCCTTTAGAGTGAATGTACCGTCTGAGTTCTGGGTGAGGAATTCACGCGCATCAGGATCAGTCTCAAACAGCCTCTTTCTCCATGCCGTTTCATTCTTTTCCCTATCTCCAGCAGATTCCCTCTGTGGACGTTCAGCATTAGTTTGACGCTGATCTACTGCTTTGGCGTGATTCTCCGCAATATCAGTCTTAGATTCCAGATTGATCTTGTCGGCTTCACTCAGAGCACCAGTCTTAATGCCAGTATCTTCCCACTCCTGTTTCTCCATATTGAACGTAATTAGCGTTGGACCCCTAGCGTGCATAGGCCATGCGGGATGCTTCGCCTTGAAGAGATATGCATCATCTCTAACTTTTCTGGACGCCTCTAGTTCCTTGTTATGGCGTTCAGTTTCTTCAATTCTCAACCGGTCACGTTCAGCGTTGGCAAGAGTAGCTAATACCTGACGTTCGTTGGCGTTAGCTCCACGTTCTGCTGTAGCTGCCGCACTATACGGACCAGTCTTTTCCTTCCAATCAGCCATTGCACGTTCGTACGGCTGATACATGATTTCTTCGGCAGCCCTAGGACCGCCAACAAGACCTCTAGCACTAGCCAACATCTTACGTGCGATGGATGGATCTTCGCGTGTTGGAGTATGTTCGAGTAGTTGATTCAACCGATCGTTGGCGCGTGTTTCAGCCTGGAATTTACGTAACTGTTCAATAGCACTGTTAGGGTCAACCTGAGGTCCACCCATTTGATTGAATGGAGTCTGAGGTAATTCCTCCATTCCTGGCATTGGTGGTGCCTGTGGTGGAGGGGGCTGATTACCTATCTGTTGTAGCATCCCACCAGTTGGTCCCTGAGGTGGAATGAGTGATGGTTGCTGGGTAGGTAATGATGGTATCGGTCCCATTCCAGGAGGCATTTCTGCTTCTATCGTCTGGAATGGTGGTGTGCCCGCGAATGGTCCCTCTTGGGGCATCCACATATCTTGAGACACACCACTCGCACCTATATTGCCAACGCGTGTACCGTCCGCGTTATCAATCCGGTTACGCCGAATGAGTTCCAATAGGTCAATTGGCATTGGCGTTACCTACCACTGAAAATGCTAGTTTTCTTATTCGTGGGAGGGGGTATGAATGTTTCATTCCCACCGAATGCCCCTCCACCCGAGTAGCCAGTATTTACAGTTGGTACACCACCACCAGTCACATTACGTGAATTCATGATACCCGGCGTCGATGCCACGTTAGGAGGTGGAGTTACACCCGGCAGTCCTTCTGTAGAGCCCCCAAAGATAGGATTGGGGTTGTATGGGGGTGTAGAGGAAGTGGGTTGATTCTTATTAAAGAACTTAGAAATGGTGTCAATCCATGGAGTGACTGCACCACTGATCTTATCGATCTTATTAATGGTGTTATCAAATGCTCCCGGTAATTCCTGGGAACTGATCTCATTACGTGTCGTACCAAGACCGAAATTACCACTAGAATTGATGGCACTAAGAGCCTGATTACCGAAGGTAGATGCCATTCCAGGAGTCGTACCGAATAGGTTAGCCTGACCCCCAATAGCACCCATTTGACCAGCTAATCCAGCTAATCTACCCTTCTGTACCATCTCTGCTAATGCGGCCTCGACATTTGTCGTAGCATCCGCCGCACTCTGACCCTGTTCACGCGCCATCTTAGCCAACGTGGCAGTAGCATTAGGAGAATAGCCACCTTGCAACGACCTATTGCGCTCTACTTCACGTTCAGCATTGGCGTATGCAGCTCTGATGGGACTGATCCCACGCGCACGTAGATTCGCCTTATCAGCCTCAGAAAATCCACCAGTTTCAGCGAATTCCCCGTATCCTTCTGGACCCATCATGTCCCGATATTGGCCCATGATACCGCCGTAGTCTTCAAATGCTTGACCTGAAGCACGGCCATAGTTTCCCATAGCTTGCTCGATATAAGGGTCCATTTGACCTTCATATCGTTGCTGTTGGTAGGCGTTCTGATTCTGTCCACGCCCCCGCGGGTCTGAACCAGACTGGCCCTGTGTAGCTACCTGTTTAGGCGCATCCTTGTTCTTGTCTTTTGCCATTCCTATATTCCTCTACAAATCCAAGACTAGAGCTTCACCGTAGGATGGCCTAAATCCGGTCCTTTTCAACCTTTTAGCCCATTTAGGCGATCGGCTAAAGGTGTAAATCTGGTCGTACCCAAACCGCTGACTGATATCTTTTGACGCGTTCAGTACGAGCTTGAGCGCGTATGCTCTATCTAATACACTCCTCGACAGATCGGTGACTGCGACACATTCACATATGTCCTCTAAGCCAGCGATTGTGATGATACCCTTCTCATCCTCGACTACATATGCACACAACATATCGAGGAAATCAGGTATCGTAGAGCCATCATTGACGAGCGCGTGGAGGCGTTTCACCTCATCCATATCAGCGGGGGTAATTGATCTAATCATGATACTATGAAGAGTTGAATCTGTTCAGTTGACGGCGGAATTCCTAATGGATCTACCATCACTTCAACTGCTAATTGTGATAATCGTAGTTGGACTGGAATATCGTGTAATAGAGCTACTTCAACGGGTAACTGGGATATTCTAAGAAAATTTGCAGAATCATCTAATACAGCTACTTCGACTGGTAACTGTGAGATTCTTCCAAAAGTAGGGGTTGCCGAATCTTCATAATATATTAAGCTAATAGTATGTAGATTAGCATTAGTTCCTGCCTTACGTAATCTTATAGCTACTCGATTTCCTGCCGCAACTGGTAAGGGAGCAGGTAGCCATAATGCTGTAAATCTAGAAGAAACTTGAGTGTGCCTTAAGGTTGTTAGAACAGTTTCAGATCCAGATCCCCCAGTACCAATATCATATTCTATTCCTAATGAAGTTCCTGGTACGTTATCTGCATAAGGAGATATTCCTAGTATTTTGATATTCTGTGGAGTACTAGCTATTAATTGTAACCATGCTGAATTGGCCCAAGGAGTTGTATTTGGTGTAACCTGAAGAACCGTTGCTGATCCTACAGGAACACTCTTTAATATCTCAGTTGTAGAAACCTGATCACTTGATAAGTTTTCATAGTAATTAAATGAAATGAAACCTGGTCCATTTGCATTATTACTTCTAACCCGAATTGAAACTCTAACACCTGTCGGAATACCTAGGGGAACTGGTAATAATATACCTACTGGAGCCCCAACTGAATTACCTGAATTGACTAAGTAAAGTCGTATAGTACCAACAACAACTTCTGAACTTACTGCTCCTGTAGATATTTCAAGTTCCCAATTAAGATTAGAATAAGTACCTCCACTAATTTGAAATCCCGCAATTGCAATAGGATTAGGCGTAGTTGAGAATATTTCAACATAGCTACCAAATCCCCATACACCACTAGCAGCAATTGTAAAGTTAGTTGCAAAAGGTATACTTTTTAGTGGAGTATTGGTTAGAATACTCATAATGGTTTCTCAATTACCATTAAACTAATAATTGCTGTATTACTAGCCGTCGAACATCTCATTCTTACTGCTATTCGAGTACTAGCAGTTACATTATCAAGGGGATGTGGTAACGGTTGATGCTGCGGATTCCCTTGATTGAGAGCGGCTATTCTAAGTGTAGTAATTACCGTCTCACTACCTGAACCTCCGGTGCCTAAATCTATTTCAAAATCCGCATTAGCAGAAAGAGCACCAAATACAACACCTGTAATTACTAGAGCATTCCCAGTAGCAGCACGAAGTTGTACCCATAATCCATTTCCCCATGCAAGCCCTCCAGCAGTAACTGTAACTCCAACAGTAGCGGGAGGAATGACTAATTGAGGTTTTGCAGTGGTTAAAATTGTTGATGTAAGTGGTTTCTGTAAGTAATTAATCGACATGTTCCATACAGTTAAATTAGTATTATTTTTACGTAATCGTACTGATAATCGTACCCCAGATCCAATATTATCGATTGGAATTGGAAATACGTATGTAAGTATTGGACCTATCTGTCCACTAGTAAATACTAATCTACTATAAAATCTTACTGTAGCAATGACAACTTCAGATGATGCTGCTCCAGTAGCTACGTCTATCTCTCCATCATAAGCAGTAGATTCAGTAAAACCATGTATAGAATAAAAAGTAACTCCTGTTAATACGCACGCAGCTGGGGTCGATGCTAATACTTCCACATAAGCCGAATTAGTCCACGCCACTGCCGCGGGTGTAACAGTCACCGCATCAGCACCAGCGGGTGCCGTATACTGACGGTCAATTAGGGTAGTGATAGCCACTAGGAAATCACTTTCATCCCAAATTGAGTTGCATTAATAGCAGCTACAGTCCAGTCCCCTAATGTGTCTGGATTGGTTTCTCGAATCTCTGAATGATAACTAAATGTAGTACCAGGAGACACAGCAGTTCCAGGATAATCAGCAATACTAGGCCGAATGACTCTAGCAATCGTTCGTGCCCCCGCATCTGATTTAGCTGCATATAGATTGGTTTGGACTCCCAGCACTGATCCACTCAGAGTCATGTTAGGATAGTTGTATGTGTCTAATACTCCAACTGTAGCCGATCCATTGTAATCCGTCGTATTAGGTGGATTTTCATCAACTAATGCGCCGTGGTCTGTTCCAGTAGATGGAGTCAATCCTTGATTTGATCCAACTGCGGCGGCATCGGTTTGTGGAAGTAAACACTCAACTTTAACCATTCCAAGAAAATCATTTCGGATTGATCCTGACGTATCACATAGATAGAAATCATCTATATAAGTATTATTAGCTGCAGTTCCGGCCCCTATACTAACACGATCCCATTGTCCTGTAGTTCCTACATTTCGAGTATCTGCACCAGTTGCTGTTAGTGCAGCCTCAACTACTCCATTAATCCTTACTTCATAGGTACCGATAGTATCATGAATAACAGTCTTTAATTCAATATAATTCCAACTATTTAAAGCTAATACAGTGGTTCCCGTAGCTATAATAGTAGCACCACGTTTAAGAGTAATTAATCCGCCTGTAGTCATTGCAAGGGCTACATGAACTACCGAGCCCTCCATAACTTGTACAATATCATTTGAAGCAGTGAATGCTATTGCTCCAAACATTGCAAATCCAACAACACATCCTCCGCTGGCTGGAACTGGTTTAGTTATAGTTGTGCCAATTCCTACTCTTAATGAAGAAGTTCCTGTCCGGAATTGACTTACACTAGTTGATGTTGCACCACTTCCTCCTCCCCATTTACCTACACCACTAATACCTGGATCACCAGTATAGTGATCAAACGAATCCATGAAAAGGAGACTCATATCTGCACCTTCAGACTCAACGTGACCTTCTTGATGGTAGCCACGGAATCGACGTTAAATCCAAGAATATCACCTGCTACGATAGCAGTATTCCATCCAGTTAATGTCAGATTTTGTGACTTAACGGCCCCAGAGATAGTCGGCTTCGCTGCTGCTGTGATAGAGTCTCCAACAACAGGAGGGTAATTAGCATATATGTCCTTCCAGATATCGATTACAATTGAACCTGATACATCAGCTAGGAGAGTGACTGCTTGAATAGTACACGCGAACGGTACCTCAAGAAATCCCTTCAATCCCGTGGTAATAACTGATGCGCCACCATCGATAACCATCGTAATCGATGCGATTCTAGTAGGTACTGCACCACCAGATCCGTTAGCTGCCGCTGTAATTCGACCATCTGCATCGACTGTTAGGTCAGTATTAGTGTACGCGCCCGGAGTGACAGTCGTGTTAGCTAGTTCTGCTGGACCGACTGTACTCAACGTAGCGAGTGCGCCTAATCCGAGGTTCGTTCGTGCTGTTGATGCCGAGTCTAAATCTGATAGATTGTTAGCCCTTTGAGCGTAGCGCGCATCACCCTGAGCCTCAGTGATGCCAGATCCGGGCTGAGAGATATTACCTCCCTGAAATTCAATAGCATCTAAATAGAAGCCCTGACCGCCACCAAACACGGCGATACGAATCTGATCGATTAGACTACCTGATGGGATAGCGAATGTAGTGACTGGAATCGCAACTAATTGATAATCGGCTACAATCGCTGAATCGAATCCAAATGTTCCCGTCCTATTGATCGTTACTGGATTACCTATCTGGACGCCAGCACTTCGGAGAGTGACAGTTAGTCCGCGTCCGTTAGACCACGTAGCTTTAGATCGAATGTAAATGATTAGATTGTTGAATGTATATGGATTGATTGTTCCCGTTGCTCTCTGTCCCTGTACATACGCCCCCGCAGCGACGGCAGTAGCTTCAATGTCTCTAGTGGATGGCGGCTTCGGATTGATTGATGAAGTGGTATTCCATCCAGCTCCTGATGTAGTCCAATTCCATTCTCCCGGTCCTCCCACACCCTCTGCATAGAGGACTTCCGTGGTAATGACTGGAGCAGTTGATGCAGCCTGAACTAGAATGATTCCGAGCTTGAGTTGAGTAGCTGGATCGATGTCTGGTTCTGATGGATTGAGTGCGGGCGTACCCGTTACTTTGATAACTGTGCTAAGATTATTAACAGCAATCGCATCAATACGCGGATTCGTGGGATTCGCAGCATCTAACGTAATGATGGTTTCTGGACTATTGTATTGAACGTTTTGAATGAAATAGGTGGCTGCCGATACCTTGAAATCATAGTTTACAAGCCAAGTTATGATACCCCCGCTAACTAGGAAGGTACCACTTGTATTACCTCCACCCCCACCTCCGCCCCCATCATTGAATGACTCCCATATCGTGCCGTTAGACCGTTCGGTTAGGAGCGTATCACTGCTGTAGTAGAGTGTTCCAGGTGCTACCGCCGTAGCTAATGGTTTAGCCGACGAAAGACCGCGCTGAATTACGTCCTGTAAGCGACTAGCCATTAGATAATCCCCGATGCGGCAGGAGGAAGAATAATTACGGCAACACGCTGATTATGGCTAAAAACTCCAGGTCCACCAGATGATACAAATGAAACAGGTACAGTGAAGAAATCAGCTAGATTGGTAGCAGGGGCTGTTATTTCCCAGATTTGATAACTATTAGCAAGTGCCTTATCCTGCATTAGAAATCGAGTAGTGGGTGCAAATAATAGGAATAAAAGATGAGCATCGAAGCCATCATCTGTTAGCCAATCGACAATTAATGTAGTAGCCAGATGTTGGTTTACATTATTATATCGAAGTTTACCTGATCCTGGATCACTTGGATTAGTAGTAGTCGTATCAATCCGATAAAAGAAAACCGAGGAAGATAGTCCTGCATTGAAGTAGGACACCCATTCAGTTCCATTACTTCTCTCGGTAGTACCTACATCCGAAGAGTGATATAATGTGCCAGGCAATACATCACTGGCAAGAGGTTTATCAGCTACCAAGCCGATTCGGTGAAGACTATCAGTTCGACGATAACTCTGTGGGCCTAAGCTCATGGTATCGGCACCTGAACGATAATGCACTCACCTAATGCAAAGATTAGCTCAGTTTCGGTTAAATGACCATCAGTTAATGGAGCGTCGTAGTGGTTGCCGCCACTGGATAGTTTGATGGTTCTCTTATTTGGAAGCGTATCATCGAATTCGATACCCAGCCCTGCGAGTAACTGAACTGAATTCGGTAATGCCGCTACTTCATTGTTTTTAGTGTGGTAAGTAGCTGTTTTGATGGCTACATTAGCTAATGGATTCGATGGATCTAATGCACTGATCTGATCTTCGGTTAATTGTGTGGATTGCTCTAATCGTTCAATTAATACCTGAATAGTCTGATAGAGTGGATTCTCTGACTGTTTCGTCTGGGCAAGAATACCCTTCAGATCCGCGAATCTAGGGTGTTTCTTTGGCGGATAGTAGGGCATGACTACGAACCAGGATAAGAGGTAAAGACTTCCCTAGTAAAGATCACAATTCGGTTAATTCTGAACCTCTCGTCAATTTCAGTAGTCTTCATCTCGAATGATGCGCGTTGTTCAGTGAAATTCACCAACCGCGTGGGAATGATTCGAGCAGCGGTAGCCAGAGCGAATGGAACTAATGTCTTACTCCTCACATCATCGAGTGAATAGACCTTCATTTTAAGACTTCCCACACCAGTTACGCGCATACGTATAGCCGCGTAATGGCTGATGCTTTCACCCGAACTACCTTCACTGAGTGCCGCTCCCTTTGGCATCTTACTCTCCTAATAACGCCGTCTTAATGGTGGGATTGGGGATTTTCTTCTCTATTGCTGTGTAGTAACTATCATGTTTAGTTGCCTTAGTTGGATTAATGAAATAGATGCCATCTGGTGCAGCGGGTCCGGGGCTAGGTCCGGGGTCTGTTCCACCTCCACCACCACTTCCATCATCAATAGCTCCACCAGTCATAATCATCAATGGACATGAACTAGGTGGAATCCATTTCTCTGTTGTATTTACAAGAGGTCCAACTCCTACCCCACCAGTGTCATGACCAGTATAATGATGAAATAAAGTTTTTTCTACTAATCCTGTTTTTAAGTTAGTAAGAAGAATGTCACCCCCACCAACTTTTGAACCATCGTTCAACACTTCGACTGTCTTTTGACCCCAAATCCAGATCTTATCAGAGTCATCAATATCTCTATGTACTATATGATGAATCCTGAAGTAAGTTGCTCCATAATCTAAGGTACGAAGTACAGTTCCACTAGCAGAATAATGAATAACTTTTGAAGATACATCATTTTCATTCCATACCACAACAATCGTATTATCTTTAAGTACAATAATATCTCCGGGCCAGTATCCAGCACCTAATGATGGAGCAAGATCGGACATTGGAGTGTTGGTAGTTAGATTATGTCTTTTTACCTCTCCTCCAGCAACTGTACGTCCATAGTATATTATAGTAGCATCTCTAGAAATTCCCATCGAGGCTAAACTACCACCCTGAATGATACCTACGGGAGCTACAGGAAGTGACCAGCTATTAATAGTATCTATGACTGCGCCTTCTGTAACTTTATAGACTACAATAGGAAGAGTACTAGATTTAGTTTCTGCAAGTGCAACATAGAAATTATTAAAATCGGTTCCAAGACTTACAATTGCTCTACCAGTGAATGTTCCGGGTCCGCCAGAAGCATCTCCATCCATGACTACTCTACCAATTTCAATCATGGTAGGAGGTTTTTCATAGATGTATAAAGTTCTCATGTAGGGTGCATAAGTTCTACCAGCTAATGCCCATCTTCCATTAGCTAGAGCAGCACCCAATTCACTAGCGGGAAATCTATTACTAACATTTCTCACCGTATCATTATTAGGATTATACCATACTCCGCCATAATATCCAGTCATTGACTGGTCATATTCATTATATCCAACATCATCAGTAGAAATGAATAGATCTCCTTTCTTAACTTCACTAGTAGGAGCTTCTTCAATTCTAAGAGTTAGGGTATTTCCTGGAGAGTAAGAATTCATGAATATACAAATATATTCACGATCCCCTACTGTTACAGATCGATAATGTATTCGTTTAGCCGTGAGATTCTGCAAACTTAATATTGATTGTTGTAATGGTGGACCAGGAGTAGCAGTTTTTTCATAATAATGGACAAAGTTAGCATCTAACGGATCTGTATTGAAACAAGTTATTCCAATTAATTTACTAACTGGTGAAGTTAATTTATACCAATAACCCCCACCGTTAAGATAATCTACACCCCATGTTCCACCCTTCTTTAGTGGATCGATTGTTACAGTGAATGGAAGTGTTGTAATTTCAACAGCGGTTTCTGGACCGATATTCGGTATTGGATGCGCCTCAAACGTTAGATCCGCTGAGAACTCTAACCATGCTCCTGTTGCATTAGATAGTGAACCCACAGTCATGTCAGGCATCAGTATGTCTGCATAACCTTTTCGCGCACCAATTTCAACATATCCCTTTACATTCGTTCCAGCAGTTGCAAGGGATTTATAGCCCCATTCAGCTACAATTCGATACTTCACCCCATCGGATGGAATGGTTACTGTATTAATTGGTTGGATAGCCTGAAGTGCTCTACCTACGGGAACACTAGCAGTTGCCCATTCGACTGCACTCTCTTCATATTTATCTAATAAAATGCCATGAACTGCATTGGTGGTGCAGTTTATTACATAGATATGAAGTCTAGTATACAAATCATGAGAAGCATTACTTGCACGAGGTGCATAAATAGAATTAACCGTCCCACTAATAGTCTGTGGAAGCAAGGGACGACTTACATGTTGTACAATTCCTCTAGTGAATGGAGTAGTTGATATTACACCATCACTAAGCATACTACCATTTTTAATTCCATATTTATCCGGATCTAGTGATTGGAGTGGACCCGGATCACCATCTAATCCAATCGCATTGCCAGGTTGATCCCATCCCCCAAACCAAGCAGGAGGAGTATAGTTTGGAAGATCTTGAATGAAATAGAGTTTGGTTGCCATTACGTTAGACTCGCAATCGCGCCCATAACTAACTTGTTAGTGTCAATCATAGCTATCGTGGAAAGTTTCACATCGAATGACCATCGAGCCCATCGAATGTTCTTAGCATCGATTCCATTCCCATAATCAGCATGTAACATCATGTGCTGATAGGGTGGAGGAAGGGTAATCCACACCTTCTTACTCAAGGAATCGTTGGCTATTTGGACGTATCGGAAATCATTACGTGCCAATGACATCCAAAAGTTCTCGATCTTCCAACTCAATTCTGGACGTGCGTAGGTTCCATTGAACAGCATGAAACCTGACCAATCAGCGATGAGAAGATAGTCTATATTTACGCCGCCCGAATCCAATACCGCGCCAATTCCATGAACAGGCGCGCCCACACCCTGATCGACAATTTCTTCAGACCAGGTAGCAGGTCTATCATTGTTGTCTGAGTATCCAAGTGTCCTCGTCATTTTGAATAAGTAAAGAACGTCTCGAAACTCTTGACAATTCGTCAGTGCATTGCCGTCTAATGGTGCGATTATAAGCCCATCGACTTTACTGATAGCTTCCGGCTCTCCGGGGAATGATACACGCGCAAGAGAGCGGTTATCCGTCACACCAGTAGGTAAGTCCTTCAGTGTCTCATCTGTACCGAATTCGCCTACCAATACAAGCCTGCTATGGTAAGTGTTGAGGGAAACACCTGATGGGATTTCAGTGAAATTATCGACTAAATGGGATGCGTCTGATAGTAGATCCGCATCGAAATACTCTACCACATGGTCTGTAGCTGTATTGTTATCGATTTTTCCTTTAGGGATGAAAAAGAGTTGGTATCCTTTCTGATCACCATTGTAAGTCCCCGGAATAGCCTTACTCGAAACCAAGTGACGCTTCTTAACATACGCCGGACCTATTGGAATGTTACTTACCCGAATCTTATGTTCCCCATCGAATTCCAATTTACCAAATACTTCAGGTCCAAGAGCAGTCAGATAGCCCGTATCCGTCTCGTAAACTACTGCGATGAGATGTAATCCAATGTCTGTCAGCCCACTAGCATCATGAGCAACAACAAGTGCGCCACCAGTAGGAGGAGGGCCAGCAGCTTTACGAGCAGGCGTTCCATCCCCCTTGTAAACGTAGAGGAATTGATTCTTGATCCCCAGTTCATAATTCTTTCCTTGGGGGTTAACGTATGTCTTGAATGGAGTGATGTAAGCGCGCCCATTGTATGCGACGAACCCGAAATCCGTCATTTCAGGAATAGTTAGAATCGGTCCATGGACTACACTAGCCCCGATGCAATGATAGATCTTCCCTCCCTCGACTAGCACGATGAGGGATTGACCAGTCTGCATCACATAGTCATAGAACCGAAGAACTTTACCGATTGAAACTGACTGATCCTGATACTTATCGAGGGGATCTCTTGTCTCTACTCCCGAGTGAGGGTATTGAACATTATCCGCCACGATAAAGTGATCAGATGGCGCACTTTCTGGATCACCTCTAGACCACCAACCATTAAAGTCTTCAATGATGATTGGATCATGGTCACGTAACCCAGGCATTAAAATCCTCCCCGAGCCTTATACGCCGCCCTGAAAGGACGATGCCGTGTCATGATTTGCTGTCTACCCTTGTTGTTAATTCCGTTTAGTCGTTCTAATGCATTTTCTGCCTGATCGTTTAGCCCCTCTGCTCTAGATGGATTCTCTCCAATGTAGAACGAGCACAGAGCGGCTGTCTTGTAACTCAAGTAAGAGCGCGCATTAATCAATCCAATTACAGTGAATTCACTCGTAGCTAAACTTAATGCACCTCGAACATATTGGATCTGAATTTCTCGCGGACCCAATGCACCACTAGGATTGAATTTGATGATCTGATCTTCCCAATGCCAGAATATGAGGGATTGGCTGATTGGGAATGCCTGAAGGAAATCACGTCGGGCTAATGGAATGAATGGATCTCCACTACCTGACGCACGCTCACCTATGCCCTGTACTTCCACCAAATCGGATGGATAGTGGGGTAAATCGACGTGTTCAGGTGGAGTGATCTTATATGAACCGACTGGAACTACTATAGGTGGAGAAGTCATGTTGGTTGGTGAAGAATTAGATTCCTCTAAATTCTCCACCAACTCATCAATCGCCATGTTCAGGTAAGGTAGTTGGGCAGCGTAGGTGTAATCTGTTTTCTGAGGATCGTTCATGAGTGCAGCACTACGATCCATTACTTCACCGGCTGTCAGGTTAGTAGTGCTCATCTCACACCTACGCGATGGTTACAGTGTACACACCCGCTACAATCGCAACCGTAACGGCAGTGGTAATGGACAAATCGAATTCCTTGATGTTATCGCCTGCTGCACCAGCCGTAGGAGGATTCGCAGTCATTACATTATCGACTGTCACGAACAGCCTCTTACCAACAAGATCAAGTTCAACCCCAATGACATTCGTGAGAGTTACTCCAGCGACCGTTCGATCCGGTCCCGTCTTAGCAGTTGTAATGACTACCGTATGTGGTGTGGGCATTCTACCTCCTATTGTGCGAATGAGAGATTGAGTTCTTTCGCGCGTACGGGATCTACAACAGCCTTACACGTCTGGCAGATTGGGAATGCAGGATTACGCAGCGAGCCACATGCAATGCAACGAACCAATTCAGCAGCCTGAATGTCACCTAACCACGGCTTATTCTGAATGTTCAGTTCTCTACATGCCAGGCGCGAATCGTCACTAATACTCAATGGATTGCCGTTCGATCGGCTCCACAGAATGTCAGCGATACGAATAAGCTCCATGAACCACTTCTTCTGGTTTGCTAATGCCTTCTGCAATAGAAGTGGCTGTTCCTTCTTGACTTTCTCTACTGTATATTCACCGGGCAAGTAGAAGATACCCGGCATTTGGTCTGCCATGTTACACGCCAACAGTCCATTGCAGTAGTCGCGTACGATCGCATCCGCAATCTGAACCGAGGATACAGGAATTTCGAGTAATGGCTGATTTTCGTCTACTTCTCTCCACCAACTAGAAGGACCGATTACCAGCACACTAGGATTCTCAAAAGTTCCAGGTGATAACTCGAATGTAGATGGCTGTAGAGTAGCTTTCCGTTCAATGATGCGCTTTGGTAAAATCGATACGACAGTAGACCGATCCATCGGGTTGATTGGCGCACGAATGGTACGCCGATTAGTCTGCTGCATTCCTGGGAATTCGCCTACCATACTCATGTTAGTTCGCCTTCTCGTAGTTACGCGGCACAATTACCGCCTGATTGTGAGCTAACGCATCACCTGTGTTCGTTTCATTACCGAACAGTTCCTCTTGTAACTTCTCTACCCTCATCTGCCTAGCTTCTTCAGTTCCCTCGGTATCGACGTACTTGACAAGGCTCTTTTTGCCAAGTACAGCGTAGAGGGCGTCGATAACGAACTTTGTGGCCTCCCAGATAGGAGGAAGCGGATTATCGCGTGCGTCACGATAAGCCCACAGTGGTTCGTACGATATCTTAGACGCGGGTAGATCTTTCTGATTGATTTCCGGAACAACGACCAGCCGTTCCAAAACATATAGACCCTTCAGATACGGGTATTTCTTTACTTCCCTTACTTCCGGGAAAAGTAATGCAATACCAGTGTCTAAATATTCTACAAGTCGTTTCTCTACCTGGTCATCAGCCCACACTATGCGAAAGATGGGATCTGTCGTTACGGTATCGATCCCGTAATAGTCTTTTAATCTCTGATTTAATGCTTCAACAGTTTCCATAAAAAAGTGGGGGATTTCTCCCCCACCCTCCATTACACTCCGGAGTTAATGACCCACTTACCGAGAGACTTCACCCATACGAGGTAAAGCGCACGGTTAACAACGGCAGTTAAACCAACCAGAATATTCCCAGAGGTTCCCAGAATGACTGAACCAGTGACAGGAATGAGTACAAGGAACTGAGACTGACCAGCTCCAAGCCCTGGATTGATTGTATTGACCTGAGTAGCGCCCGTGAGCAGTACGATATCAGTCTTAACGATAATCGTAGCCGCAGATGCCACGGTACTCTGTGTCATCTTACTTACAGTTCCTGGAATCATCTCTCCTCCTCCACCATGAGATGAATAACCGATGGATACTAAATGTCTTTCTCCTGCTGGGGTGCAGGAGTCCCAGCCACCCAATATCCACCGGCTAACTTGTGCTAGTAACCGACAGGAACAGCGAGTCCGTCGATGTACGAGCAAGCCGCAGGATTAGACACGAAAGTCTGCATCCCAACGACCATGTAGAAGATTTCCGCCGCAGCCACACCACCAGATGCGCCACGAATCTCGAAAATCTTACGTCCATCAGTGGTGTAGAATCCGATGGGAAGGATTTCTGCACGACCCCAAACCTCATCCACGATGAAGTCAATACGGGTCTTATCCCACGAATAATGCACCGTGATGGGCGCACCAGCCAACTGCATGTTAGAACCACCGAAATACATATTCAGTGCTTCTTCTTTTGCAGCCTTCTGGATGATGGAAACCAACTGACCGATTTCCTCATACGCCTGCTGTTGCGCCGGGTGCGTCCACGCCTTCGGAGAGAAGGAATGTTCGATACCCACACGATTGCCAATCTTGTTGATGGCAATACGCGGCAGGGGCAGAGTGAGTGCGGCGCCTCCAGCATTCACACGGTTAGCACGAATCTCAGGCGTAGTGCTACGCGAGAAACCAAGCCACGTACCGGCGGATGCATTGCTGTGGTGATACGGCACACCAAACAGAGCAGGAAGTGATGCAGGAGCAGCGAGTCCCGCAGTCACAATCTTATCCGTAGGTGCAACCGCAGCGATGGTGGGAGTGATGCTGATGGTCTTATTCTCGACATCATGTGCCGTGATAAGACCTTCACCACGCTTGATGGCAAGAGCAGCATCCCACACCTGTACGGTCTGACCGTAGCGCATCAGACGCGCTCCGAATCCATCCGTAGTAAGTGTGATGACGTTGCTACCACCAGCAGGGGTGTCAGTGGTTACTACACCAATGACACCATCACCAGTCTGCATCATCTGGCTATCCAACTGACGGCGCATTTCATCCAATGCCGTAGCGGTTAACCGACGCACACCATTGACGATAGCCTTACGCGCATCGTCAGTAGCCCACTGAGTTAACTTGGTGTACTCAATGTTCTCACTCAAGAAAACACAATTGAGTACAGCCTTGTCAAACGTGGGACCACCACCTCGACCTAAATCGCCGCCATCCGGGTTAAAATACTGGAAGCTACCACCCGGACGCAGTTCCAAAGGAACGCGCATCTGACGATGAGAGATCTTCTCCACATCACGCTTCTTGATGTGCGAGAAAAACTTATCGTCACGCTCGAACAGCACACGAATCTTCGGGATAACCCGTTCGAGTTCGGTTGCTGCTACCTGTGCTTCAACTACTGCCATACCGTCTCCTTGCTAATCCTGCATTAGCACATCAAGTGTACTCATTCCTTTCGGAATTTCCTTGCCGTTCTTGTACTTTCCACTTGATGGGGCAGTGGAGCGCCCAGGAGTAATTGGACCCTTTTTAGAGGTCGTTTCTTTCTCGTCCGTTCCTTCACTATCTTCACGAACCCTACGACCCATCCCACGTAAAGCATCGTTTCGTGCCTTTTTGATAACACTAGGCAACAGTGTTTTTGCTTTACTAAGATAGGCTGACTTGATTCGATCAGTTGAGGTTTTATCGAATCCCTGATGGAATGCCTTTTCCCACAAACGATCCAGTAAACCCCTGAATCGTGTATCTCGCTGGATGAGATCATCCAACGTTTCCAGAGCTTCAGCAGTTGCGTGATTCTTCATGTATTCAGTCATCGTTCCGCGTGGATCGATGTGCTGAACAATGGTAGAAGTCAGTACGTTATCAGCTTTCGTCTGAAGGTCTTCTCTTACACCATCGAATACCTGATAGACGCGCTGCTGTTCGTACTGTTGCTGCTGCTGTTCTCGCTGAATGTCCTCGGGCCTAGAATTCTTCGACAGGGGCGTAGGCGGTGTAAACTGTTGTGAACCAAATACGAACTGATTCAGAATGTTAGCTGCCGCCGTGAGTGGCGCACCCTGATCGCCTAACTTCCTACCCTCCTGAACCATCGTAATGATAGTGTCCTTGACGACATTACCCAATACGTGGTAGTAAGCCTGTGAATCGACTTTCTTCAGGGTTGGAAGGTAGTTGTCAGCGATCTTATAGAACGCGTCCGAATTCTCACTCTTAGCCGCCTCAAGAACTGTGGTGATATCACCGTTCAGGACTTCGTACTCTACGCGGTCCAGTATCTGAGACTTTTCGTGTGCAGCGCGTGCGTCCTGAATCGTAGGATAAACTTCAGTGAACTGCTGCTCCCGATAGTATGCCTTTTCAAGGTATGGGAAATCCTTGAATAACTTCGGATACTTGGCAAGGATCTCCCTGCGCCTGACCGGAGTCATTAACTCCAGATCTTCTTCTTTCGGCCCGTCTAATTCTTCTTCGATTTCTTTGAGTTCGTCGTCTTCTTTTGATTTTTCTCCGTCCTCTTCTCCTTCTTCTTCATCGCCTGTTTCTTGCTCATCTTGATCTCCTGTATCAGTTTTACCAATCTTTGGTAAGTCCAATACTTCTTCGGGTTCTTCGGCTTCATTCAAAAGCTCGAATGTCTGTTCGCCGTCACTTCCTGACACATCATCTGGTGAATAGAAAGGAAGTGAAATGAAGTTATTGAATCGTCGGTGCATTTTGATCTACTCCCATTTGCTGGCCTGCTACTTGTTCAGCAGGCGCTGTCGGATTGGCTAGTTCCCCATTAGCTTGATCACTAGCGGCTTGTTCTGGGGGCATTCCTTGCATCTGCTGCATCTGCATCTGCTGCATCTCAAGCTGCATCTGAGCATCCTTATGCATCTTGAAGTGCAACAATACATTTTCGTAACCCATCTGATTCTCTGTCTTAGCTAGCCGTCCCGCCGCACCTACAAGCCATCGACGGCAGATATCTCCTTCAATTACGTGATCGTCTACATCGAAGTCAATCGGAATACTAGGCACACGCATGGGCGGGGGCGGAGGCTGACCCATTTGCATAGCCTGTTGTTCCATCATAGGATCAGGTGGCTGCTCAATCGGCTCACTATCCAACAGTTGCTGAATTTCCTCGTATTGCTTCTGTCTATCTTCCTCACCTGGAATGATATAATCGGTCAGTCCGATAGCCTTTTTCAGATAAGGCATGTTCTCTGGCGAAGCTAACGTAGCCATGATCTGGTCATTGTTTATGTTAAACAATTCCATGATAGCATCTTTCTGCTGATTCCACGTAATCGGCAGATTTTCATTAGCCTCAAGCTCAATAGAACCTATCTTACCCTCTAATTCCGCTTTACGCACGAATACATTGACGAAGTTACCGAATTCGTCCTTCTTAACTGACTTTTCGTCTTCTCGAACTTCATCGATGTACATCGGTATCGCTTTACCGAATGTGTCTTTCCACCACATTGTCAGCATCTTCCAAGTAGTTTGGAGACGCTGTAATGCTTGGGCGCGAGACATACTGTATTCGGATGCCGTCCTACTACCCGACATTTGCCCACCGAATAGACTCGGAAGCGCGCCCGAAACGATTTGTCCCATCTGCTGAATCTTCTCTGCAAATGGTAAAGTTTCCTGAGATAACGTCGCAGTTTTAACCTCATAGAAACCCTCTCCTAACGGCTTCCCAGATTTAGGAGTGGCGGGATAGATACCACCAGGAATAGCCTCAGATTCACGATACGACTTGAAATTTAATACCTTCGGGTCAGCGAATGTCTGAGGAATGCCATGTTCGATGGTCTGAACTGTCAATGAAATCAAATCGTTCGTAATTTCTTGTACACTCGTCAGGAGTAGACCAATCGGATCGAAATGAATATAATCCGAAAGTGGATTGTATGTCAGTGTCCAATGTTCGTCCAACTTTTCATTGACTGCATGGACTACCTGATCGTTCACTACGCACGCATTCACACCGTGCGGATACAGTTTCTTCAGTTCCTCTACTTCCTCTTCCTTCAAGATATGATAGGCTGCGGGTCTGAACCAACAATTACGCACAGTGACATTATTGATGGGATGTTCGCCCCTGTACTGCGGTGATGTGCGACCCCACTGTTCGTATAGATCGTACGTTGATTCGCCCTGTTTGACTACCTTGTCTCGTAACTCTGGATATTTCTCCAGGACATTGGCGTAATGAGTTTCGTAGGAGTAGATGAGATAGTTGCATTCCTTCTGACTACGCGCCCACACTGGAACCTTGACGAACAGACCGCCAAATACTTCCATGAATACACGGGACTTAGCGTGACTCGTTTCGCCCACCATCCGTGTATCGATGCTAACACTCTGAGACTTAATGATTGGAACTGTAGCATCACACGTTTCGCAGTAGTCCGTCTCTGGAATCTGTTCTCCCGTAAATGGATCCACTTCAGGTGGACGCATCATTTCTTCAGAGTTACCTTCATGGATTAGTTCATTCGATAATTCAGTATTGCAGTATGGACAGGTTTCAATTGAATGAACTTCCTGAAAGTCCTCGTATTTCTTTTCTTTGTATGTTCCGTACTCTTCATCAGCCTTCGTATACACATAGGATGCTGTCATCCCCTCAGTGCAGTACACGAACAGAGCGTGAATCCAGAGCAGCGGCGCGTTGTTGTGCTTGAAGATCAGTTCAGAGATCTTATCTCCTGCTTTAGCTGTTGCTATATCGAGAGGATTGTCAGCATCATCAGGATAACAAGTAATAGGGGGGACAGCGACAGATAGTGCAGCGATGATCGATTCGAGATACGCACGGTAAATATTAACTGGCTTGTCGTAGTATCCTTGATCAGAGTCTTCACCAGCACGCGCAGATTCGGGAATACGCCAATCATGTGCAACCTCGCTGTAATACGTGTGCTGGATGTTCTCCCACATCAGTTTCAATCGACGCCACTGACGGATCTGACGATCGCGCACAGCTCTATCTTCATCGTCGAAATGATCGACGATTTGCTTTAGTAACTTCTTAGTCTCTTCACTTAATTCTTTTTCCATTTCAATACTCTACTGAGGCATCGACGGACCAAGACCACCAGCACCCATTCTACCCTGAGTAGCTGATCTGCGGCCCATCATCATTCGGCCACCATTACCAGGAATCATTCGTGGCATCTGTTCCATGCCACCACCGTATTGTGGCATAGGCATCTGTGGAGTTTGACCCTCAAATTGCTGCCATGGAGTCTGCATAGCTCCCTGCATTTGGCCCGCATACTTGCCACCATCTTCACTAGAATACGCTTCAAGTAACCGATTTGAATCTCCAGGATTGGCCTGAAGATATCCCTGAATCCATGATTGTGGTATGCCTGCCTGTTGGGCCTGAGCTATTTGAGCCTGATACTGAGCAGGAGTGATGCTACGACCTTGACCAATCGTTTCACCAATACCATCAATCCATCCACCAGTTCGTCCACCCTGAACGAATTCAGCATCAGGATTCATTGTGGGATTACGACGATTGATTATTCCTGATGGATCGTTACCGAATGATGGTCCAGCAGTGCCCGGAAGTGATGCGTTGTAATATGGATCGAATCCACCTGATGGACCTATTCCACCGCCCATTCGACGCATACCACCTGGTCCCATACGCGCACCGGCTGCACCCATACGCGCACCCATACCTGCGTTAGCTGGACCTCTAGCCTGACCTCTATTCTGTGCTGGAGCCTGTTGCTGTTGTTGCTGACCTCCACCACTAGATCCACCCATGCCAGCTAGAATTCCTGGTGCCGCCAATCCTGCACTCAATACCTTGCGTCCTGGACTGAGTCCTTTAACGCCACCACTGAGATATCCTGATGCCCCGCCCATTGCACCAGCTAATCCCGCGTCTTTCCAGCTACCACCAGATAGTTTCCTATCCGCAGCACTACTAGCTGCCCCGATAGCCATCGAAGCTAATGGGCCTACTCCGGGAATGAATGATGCGGCAATAGGTGCAGCTTTCAGTGCAACCTTGCCGATATTCTTCATTACGTTCTTGAAGCCCATTGTTCTATCCTATCTATCTGTTAACGGAAGGTCGCGTCTGTAATGCCAAAGAATCTTAAGAGCCAGACTACAAGAACTAGAACGATGACCACCCGAATAACCATCTTAATCGGGGGACTCATCGGAATATACGTCTCTAGCAGATAGAGTGCTACGCCAAGAATCACTAGCCCGATTATGAGAGTGATCATCCTGCCACCTCTTCTGAAATGCCTACTTGCTTCTCTAATTCAGCGATTTCTTTAGCCTTATCGTTTAGTAGACGCGCTTTCTGTCTATCCTCAGCTTCCAACATTTGCTGTCTTACGCGCCAAGGAATGAATTGACTCTGAACTGGCTTCAACTCATCTTCTGAAAATACGGGTGGTTTGGGCTCATCCTTATTAAGCAATTTGTGGAGTAACTCCTTACGCTCTCTATTGCTCTCTTCGAGCTGGAAGCGTAGGATCTCACACGTTTCACATACGTCAGGCGACAACCCAAACCACTTCTCTAGAATTCTCTTTATCATTTTCTAATCTTCACTTTACTAGATGGTCCTAATCCCTTAGGTTCGGAGGGTAATTCTACGTCACCTGTTGGTCCGTCCAAATAAAGGAGATCAGACAAATTACTTATGTCGTATGCATTAGGAGATGGACCCGTATCCTTCAATCCCATTGCATGAGATAACTCGTGTCGAAGAATTCCCATTGATTGTTCATGTGGAAATCTATAATTCGACGGTTTATCCCAGCCTCCCCTTGTTTTGATATTACCAGTCATGGGATGGTAAGTTCCCTGTACAGTATCTAGTCTATTATCTAATCCACCTAATGTAATATTTCGAATTCTACTAATTGCCTCAGGATACTGACTGATAATATCTTGTAATGCTACTTGTTGGTAAGGATTGTCAAATCCTTCCAATGAAACGTTTGGCTTTCGTTGAACTGGTGATCTGAATAGTAATTTATCAGTAATCGATGGTTCTAATGGTTTCTTCAGTACACTATTCAATAATTCATGAACGTGTTCCCGCGTAAACGTGGGAGACAATCCATATGGTATACTCTTAGGCCAACTAGGCATGGCTAGTGTCGATACCTTGAGATTGGCTTGATGTATTCTTCGGATTCTGACTCCGTGCGCGCCATATTCCGATAGAATCCAGTCCAATCATTCGATGTATTGAGTTTCTGTACGAGAACTTCCTGTTTCTGAATACGCTTAAACTCTTCGTTCGACTCGTCGAAATAACCGGCGGCTGCATCTACCAGATAACGAAGCCCATCGATGGGATCGTCACCTTCAAACTCTGCGATATCCTCTGCTGGTTTGTTTCCCTTCGGCTTATCATAACTACATGCCTTGATTGCCTCGACTAGAAGAGGACACGCGCCCGCGAAGATCTGTAGCTTCGGCAAATTCAATTCAGGCTCTTGTGGTCTGAACGAATTGAGGTATGAATTGTACTCACTCATGCCCCTATTCCTTAAGATCCACATCGCATACTCTTCGTTGTATATCGGAATCTCTGATTCATTCACATCTTTTGGATGCCATCGGAGGTATTCATGGATTAGTAGCTTTCCTGCGATCCTTGAACCAGGCGTATTGTTACTAAGTTCAATCGAAACTCCGAGTTCATCCTCGATTTGCTGTTGGATGGTTTGTTCTTGACCTCTATCCTGTCCAGCACTCTTGCAAAATCTAATAAGACGTGGGTTTTCTTTGTCGATGTAGAGTTTGACATGCGGAGCCCATTCAGCGATCTTCGTTTTCACCCATGTCTGTTCACGATAGATGTACACGCGCTTGTTTGGACTGATTGCCGCGTAGCCAATCCATGTCATGGCGGCGAATCCCCAGTCACCTATTACTATGCGCGGCCACCACGCAGGAATGATGAATGGTTCGACCACATGCATTGCATTGTCTGGCTCATCTTCAAACTTATGGTCACGAAACTCATCGAATACCTGCCCCTGATACGCATCCCAGTCACCAGCTAACTTAGCTTTACGTTCTGCCTCGATTGTAATGCCTTGAAGTGACTGTTTGTACGTGGGATCGACGTATTGATTGTCCTCTAGGGTTGAGTGAATGTAGATTCTTTTGTTTCCTCCACGCCCAACGATGATTTTTCCACCTTTAGGGAATGGTTTAATGAACCGTTTGAATACCCACGTATGCCCAATTCCTCCAGGCATCCCAGCCGCTCGTATGATAGAGGGCAATTCTGGCACTGGAGATCTAACGCGCTGAAATCCAATATAGAGGTAGATCCATTCAGTGATGGAAGTGAGCTCATCAGGCGTGTATAGATTGATTTGCATTGAGTCGTATTTATGCACGTCATCTTCATTCTCACAGTGCCCGAGAAAGATCATAGATCCGTCGTTAGAAGGACCATATTTGGTGGAAGTTCCAGTTCCATACTGATCTTCGCGTGGAAAAGTCCAGCACATCTCTGTCTTGTTAAGTGTTGCCCCAAATCGTCGATACAATTCTCTAGATCGGGGAATGATTTCATTGCGTAGTTCAGGGAATGTCCTCCGCATGAACACTTGCTTGAATTTAGGATGCTCATGCCATCGATGTACGATCCCGTAAAGTAACAGTACATCTGACTTTCCGCTACCTGCTCCCCCTCCGTATACGGCTTCCTTAATACTAGTCGGAACTGAAAGGAAAAGGCTTTGCTTGGGCTCTGGCTTCCATTCATTTGGGTTCCGTTTAGTAGATTGAGGGATAATTATATCCATTTCTTGTAGCCGCACGTCGCCCTT
>Ga0173478_10000004_pt1 | contig 43920 bp, 62 predicted proteins | sample NitcycUS014104B1_FD_122623 | JGI IMG/M metagenome (GOLD analysis project Ga0173478, IMG submission 122623) | Soil microbial communities from Arlington Agricultural Research Station in Wisconsin, USA - Nitrogen cycling UWRJ-S014-104B-1 (version... | ecosystem: Environmental > Terrestrial > Soil... | reverse complement strand
TCGCCTGCCCCAAGTGCGGGGCTAAGCCGGTGGCACGGTGCATCGGCACCAAGGGCGCCTACCTCAAGCGCACCCACAACGAGCGGACGGCCGCCTTCAAGGCCAGCAAGGAGCAGTCATGATCCCGGAGGGTGCCTACAGCCAGGCGGGCCTGGACGCGGCCACGGCCATCGAGAAGCGCCAGCCGGTGCACGTGGTGGCCATCGAGCGGGCCTACCAGGACCTGGTGGTGGCGGGGGCACCCAAGCCGACACCGGCCCCCCAGCCTGCCGACCTCTTCAAGCGGGACCTGGTGGTGCCCAAGGCGGCTCACCCGGCCCCGCTGGTCCCGGCGCGGCTGGCCAACGAGGTCGAGATCCCCAGCGCGGCGCGGACGGTGCGCAAGCTGGCGGAGTCCGAAGGCTGGCACGTCAAGGCCACCTACGCGCTGGGCTGGGTCATGGGCGCCAAGGGCGAGACCAGGGCGCTGACCCACTCGCTGGCGCTGCGGATGGTGGAGGGCGGCCTGGAGGAGGGCGTCCTGCCGTCCCGGCGGCTGGTGGCCGCCTGGGTGGCCAAGGAGCCGGACCAGGGCCTGCTCAACCTGAAGGACCGGGGCGTCACGGAGATCCCTGTCCCCGGCAAGGGCTGGAAGTTCAGCCTGGCGTACGCCTGGGGTGAGGGCGGACTGCACGCCTTGAGCGCGGTCGCGCTCAAGGAAACGATCAAGGAGGACTGACCATGAGCTACCTGAACAGGTCAAACGACTATCAGCCCACGGGGCGAGTCAACAGTGAGCCTGATGACGAGGGCCACGGCGGATCACCCCTGGAGGGGCGCTACGAGCACCCGGAGCTGTACGTGGACCCGGCGCCGGAGCCTGCCCACCAGCGCGATGGGGTGCACACGGAGGCCCTGGGGGAGAGTGGCTATATCCGGCGGCCGGTGCCCGCCGGTGTGCACGAGGGCCACGTCCGGGTGCTGCGCAGGGCGCTGGCGGAGGTCACGGCAGAGAAGGAGAAGCTGGCGGCTGTCCTGGGTCACGGGCCGTACGTCGTGATCAAGCTGCCGGTGGGCTGGCTGGAGGGCGGGGACCTGGGCCAGCCGGTGGAGGTCCGCCTGGGCTACGGCGGGGGCGTGACCCGGCACCTGGTCCGCATGATCATGGAGCTGGGCATGGACGCGGAGGCCGTGGAGGCTGGGCTGGCGCGGGAGGCTCAGCGCGGGCAGGTCCGGGCGGTCCTCGGAGAGCAGGGTGACACCATCCGGCTGCCTCAGCCCGCTGAGAAGCCCCAGGAGCGGCTGGCGGACTGGCCGGACCCTGAGGCACGCCCCACGTACTGATCGGCCGTCAGCGGTCAGCTCAGCAGGCCCCCGCTACCATCAGGTGGCGGGGGCCTGTCCCTGTCAACAGCGGTAGGAGTTGATCATGATCGGTGAGAACGAGGACCCGCGCCTCTCCGGCCGCAACGGGCTGATCTGGCGCCAGCACATCATTGACGGCCGGACCCAGGAGGACGTGGCGCACGAGCACCGCATCAGCCAACAGCGCGTGTCGGAGATCATCGCCCAGGTGCGCTCCACCATCCCGGACCGCAACCGGGAGGAGCTGGTCCAGGACAGCCTGGAGGTGCTGCGCGAGCTACAGACCACGGCCGTGGAGCTGATGCGCATGGTGGGCGCGCCGGTGACGGCGGGCAAGGACGGGGACGTGCTGTACGACCCGGAGGACCAGAGCGTGGTCCGGGACTACAGCCTGCGGCTGAACGCCCTGAAGGGCGTGCTGAGCGTCAATGAGTCGGTCCGGCGCCTGGTGGGCCTGGACGCGGCCAAGGGCCTGGACGTGTCTGTGACTGGCGCTGAGGATGCCGCGTCGCGGATGCTGGCGGAGGAGGCTGCCCGCCGGGTGGCCGGTGAGGAGGGCTGACGATGCCGGGGCACAGTCACGGCAAGTCGATCAAGAACCCCCGCGTGTACGAGGCGCTGAAGCGCAAGGGCTACAGCAAGACCAAGGCGGCCCGCATCAGCAACGCCCAGGTGCGCGGCAAGCGGAAGATCAAGAAGGGCAAGGCCAGGCGGAGGAGGCGCTGAGAGAGCGCTCTCACGGACGCACGAAGAGAAGGCCCCCGCCGGAGCGGGGGCCTTCTCGTTGATCACTCGCCGCGCTGGATGTCCTCCAGCAGGCGGGTGTTGTCGATGATCGCGTCCACGAAGCCGTGGGCCTGGACGCGGTGGCCGGTGGCCAGGGCGTTGGCCAGGTGCTGGGCGTCCGCCTCGATCATGGCCTTCAGGTCCTCGATCTTCTGGGCCTTGGTCATTGGGACCTCCTGGTCTCCGGCGGGGGCTGCTCCCCCGCTCTGCCTCAAGTCTAGCGCACACCTGTCGGTGCGTCAACAGCTCTGTTTCAGATGGTGCACGCTGTAGCTGTTGACAGGTCACTCGCTGCCCCGTAGTGTTCAGGGCAGAGGGGCAACCGGCCCCCGGAGCGAAGGAGCAGACATGCAGGACGCGTCCAAGATCCTGGACATCAGGCTTTACGTCCGGGTCCCGGGTCTGGTCCGGCGGGGCAAGCCCGTCACGGTCGAGTACCGGGCGGACCCGGTCCTGGACGTCTGCTACATGCTCCCTATCTGGAGGTAGACCATGAACCTGTTCGGACGAGGCCGCAGCACCGAGACTGCTGGCATGGCGAACCGGGCGGCCACTCGCGCCCAGAACGTCAACCAGGCGCAGGCCGCCCAGGCGGCTGGCCGGGGCAAGCGCTCCGCCATCACCCCCCGCCCCAGCTCCACCCGCACCCGGCCCAGCCGGACCTTCTGAGATTGCCTAGCCCAGACCTGTTGACGCATCGACAGGTCTGGGCTAGACTCATGGTATGACAACGACGAAGAAGGCCCCGAAGATGTCCCCCGCCGCCGCCGCCATCAACGAGCTGCTGGAGATCGGCACCGTCCTCAAGGACCCCAAGTGCTCCTGGCTCCCGGACTGCCGGGTGGTCAGCCTGACCGGGCTGAACGGCTCCCCGCTCTCGATCACCGTCCGGGAGCTGGGCGACAAGGCCCGGGACCAGGACCTGATCATCAACCGCCGGAGCCTGGGCAGCTACCGGATCGGCTGAACTTCCCGCCTCTCACCTGTTGACGCACCAACGGGTGAGGGGCTAGACTCGTGGTATGACAACAACAACGGCCCTCCAGTCCAAGACCCTCAGCATCGTGCAGGCGCTGGCCGCCACCGGCGAGGTCAGCGAGTACGCCGCGCGGACCGCAGGCGCCCGCGTGGACGCGCTGGGCGCCCTGGTGCGCAAGGGGCTGCTGACCGTGCGCTACGGGGACTTCGTCATGCCCGCCGGGCCGCTGGCCGGGGAGACGCTGACCAGCCAGTCCTTCTACTCGATCCCTTGAGATCCACCCCCCTCACCTGTTGACGCACCAACGGGCCGGGGGTAGACTCATACCATGAGCAACGAGAAGCGACGCGAGGTCAAGACCATCGAGGTCCGGGGCGCGACCGTGGCCCTGGTCGAGGTCACCGTGGGGCTGAACGTGGCGGACGTCCTCCGCTACGAGGTCACCACCACCACCGGCTACCGGGCGACGCTGCCCGCCTGCATCTGCGAGCGGACGCCGTGCCTGAAGCGCCGGGGCTGCTCCACCTCCACGCACTGCCACTACGGCACCCACCAGCTCCACGCTGAGGCGCTGGCGGTCGAGGTCTCCAAGACCTACGGGGGCGCGCTCAAGGGCCGTACGCCGATCGGCAAGCCTGCGGGGCGCGGCACCCACCGCAAGATGACCGATGACGAGTGGCGGGCCGCTCGCGGTGAGCTGGCCTGGAGCGCCGTCGAGTAGGATCAACAGATGCGATGGGACCAGGGCTGGCACGACAGGCTCAACACGGAGCTGGCCCTGCTCACCCACCAGCCCGCCACGGCGCAGCGCTCGATCCGGCGCGCCCTGGCCAAGGACCCGGTGGCGTTCGCGTTGATCTACCTGCCGCACCACATCCGCGACCGGGACAAGCGGATCACCTTCTCGGAGATCCACTACGACTGGGCGCGCCTGGCCCTTGCCTGGCAGGCCCCCATCGTGGCGCCCCAGGAGAACCGTCACGCCTTCATCGCGCCGCGCGAGACGGGCAAGAGCACCTGGTGGTTCCTGATCTTGCCGTTGTGGGCGGCGGCCAACCGGATCAAGTCCTTCATCGTGGCGTTTGCCGACGCGTCCGCCCAGGCGGAGACGCACCTGCGCACCTTCAAGGAGGAGCTGGAGCGCAACCCCCTGCTCCGTGCCGACTTCCCGGAGCTGTGCGAGCCTGCCCGCAAGGTCACCGGCGGCACCCTCGCGGACCGCGCGGGCATGATCCACCAGAAGTCCGGGCTGGTGTTCGCCGCGCGCGGCATGGACGCCAAGACCCTGGGCCTGAAGGTGCAGGAGCGGCGGCCGGACCTGTTGATCTTCGATGACATCGAGGGCGATGAGTCCAGCTACAGCGAGGAGCTGGCCGCGAAGCGCCTGCGCACCGTGACGGACGCGGCCTTCCCGCTCAACATCTACGCGGCCGTGGCCATGGTCGGCACGGTGACGATGCCCGGCAGCATCATGCATCAACTGGTCAAGGCTGCCCAGGGGCGCGAGGTGGCCGACTGGATCAAGGACGAGAAGGTCACGGCGCATCACTACCGGCCGATCACCGTGGATGACGATGGCGCGGAGCACTCCGTGTGGCCCGCCAAATGGCCACTCTCCTGGCTGCTGGAGTTCAGGCACACCCGCTCATACGCCAAGAACTACGACAACGACCCGATGGGTATCTCCGGCGCCTACTGGACCCGCGATGACTTCCAGTACGGCAGCCTGGGCAGCAAGGCCACCCGCTGGATGCTGTGCCTGGACCCGGCGGTCACCACGAAGCAGAAGAGTGACTGGACGGGCTGGGCCGTGGTCGCGTGCGACCCGGGCGACCCGGCCAAGGGCATCCCCCCGCGCGTCGAGGTGGTGGACGCCGGGCAGATCAAGAAGGTGGGCGAGGACCTGCGCCGGTGGGTGCTGGCCAAGTGCATCGAGTGGCCGAAGATCAAGGCCCTGCGGGTCGAGGTCAACCAGGGCGGGGACCTGTGGTATACGGTCTTCCACTCCATGCCGGTGCGCCTGCTGGTGCACACCTCCAGCGAGTCCAAGGAGGTCCGCTTCTCCTGGGCCCTGGACTTCTACCAGACGGGCGGGGGCCGGGTCCTGCACCGTGAGGAGCTGCGGGCCGTCCAGGAGCAGATGGTGGCCTTCCCGAAGGCACCCCACGATGACATGGCGGACGCCGTAGTCTCAGGGGTGCTGTACTTCCTGCGCACGGAGCGCAAGCTGACCGCCGCGTCTGCCGCCAGCAGCTACGTGGGATCATGACCCTGACCCGCCTAGGCCCTGGGAGGCCCACACATGCCCGGTAGCAAGGATCTCCTGGAAGGCCACCTGGCCCTCAACGCGGCGGGTGACGCCTACCGGCTGGCGGCCACCTACTTCTCCGGCACGCCGGTGGAGCGTTTCGCCAACCAGCACATCGAGCGCCTGGTGCGCGGGTCCGGGGAGTACCGCTTCCGGCTGTCTCACCGGCCCGTCAACAGCATGACCTCGCGCGTACGCATCGCGGCCGTGACCTCCGATCGGGAGGAGGCCACCGCGCGCATCGACGTGATCCGCCAGGCCAACGACATGACCCGGCTGGAGCCGTTGATCCACCGCAAGACGTTCATCTACGGGGACGCGTACGTGATGACCTGGCCGGTGCTGCCGGAGCAGGAGGACCTGGACGGCCTGGACATCGGGCCGGAGTCCGACGTCCCGCCGGACCCGGAGCTGCGCGAGGCCGGGGTGGAGATCAGCTACCTGTCCCCCCTGAACACGCGGATCATGTACGAGGGCGAGGACGGCCGCCGCGCCCGGTTCGCCATCCGCCGGTGGGTGGAGGAGTGGACCCTGGGCAAGGTGTGGCGCGCGGAGGTGTGGTATCCGGGGGACCCGGCCCGCATCGAGGACTGGGTGACCACCCCCGGCAGCGATGGCCACGACGTGGACGATTGGCAGCCCTACGCGGAGGACTCGTCCGGCCGCATGGTCCCCGCCATCGTGGGGGACACCTGGCCGGTGTTCCATGACTGGGACCTGCCGATCAAGCACGCCCGGACGGACATGCCCTACGGCGTGCCGGAGCACATCGACTCCTACGGCCCCCAGGACGCGGTCAACAAGCTGCTCATCACCCAGGTCAACAGCATCGAGGCGTACGGCTGGCCGGACCGCTGGTCCCTGGTCGATGACCAGGCTGTCCTGGACCAGGCCCGCAACGCGGTGGACTGGGACGACGACGCGGACGCACCGGCGGCCACCACCCGGCGCCGGAACAACCGGGCCGGGTCCGGGTCCGGCGGCGGCAAGGAGCACCAGTACACCGGCACCAAGGCCGTGGGTGAGTTCAGCCAGCCGGACCCCAGCGCGATGGTGTCCCCCGTGGACCAGTACGTGCGCCTCATGGCGGCGGCCACGGGGACAGCTCTGTCGGAGTTCGATCCGTCCACGGACAAAGTCCTCTCCGGGGCAGCCCAGCGTGCTGCCGACAAGCCCCAACGGGACAGGGAGCTGGACCGCAAGCTGTACCTGGAGGCGTTCTGGCGCGAGGTGTGGCAGTCCGCCCTGGCCATGGACGGCACGGAGGCCGGGTCCATCACCGTGCAGTGGGCGCCGGGTGAGGTCAACACGGACCCGGAGTGGTGGCTGACGGCGCAGACCCGGCTAGGGATGGGTGTCCCCCTGCGGCAGATCCTGCTGGAGGCGAACTACCTGCCGGACGAGGTGGACACCTGGCTGAACAGTGTGGGGGACGAGGAGGCCGCGCTGGACCAGCGCATTGCCCGGCTGACCGCGCTGGGTACGGCCCTCCAGGGCATCGGCACGGCCCAGGCGCTGGGGGTGGTGAGCGCGGAGCAGGTGTCCGTCCTGGTCAACCAGATCATGGGCCAGGCCGGTGTCCCGGAGGGGACGCCCCAGGAGATCGAGCCACCGGCCCCGCCCGTCCCGCCGGACAACGAGGACGACCCGCAGCAGGACGAGGAGGACGCGTGAGCTTCACCGTGGAGTGCTGCAAGCGCCGGGGGATGATCCCCGGCGGGGCGTTGATCTGCCCCATCTGCGACTACGGCCCGGGGGACGCGGGCCCACCGGCGGACAGGGTGGAGGACGTCCCCGAGGACGTATCGACCATCACCAATGTGATCTTGACCGTGGGCGGGACCAGCCGGACCGTGGGCTGGGTGGCGGACTGGCATGACCTGCCGCACCTACTGGAGGCCGTGGCCGCAGAGATGAAGGCCATCCGCGAGGAGCGCTCGTGACCTTCGTCCAGCTCCTGGTCCTGACCGGTGTGGCCCTCGTCCTCGTGGGTGCGCTGGCGTATGCCTTCGGACGGCCACGGTGACGGCCCCGGAGGATCTGCCCCAGGTCCCCGCCCAGGAGGTCACGGAGCTGGAGGACGCTGCCGTGCTGGCCGTGGTGGGCGGCCTGGCCGGTGTCCTGGCGCCGGTGCTGGCCAGCATCCTGGCCGCGTACGAGGCCGTGGCCGCTGGCGGGGCGGCTGGTGGGCTGGCGGCGGCAGCGATCTCCAGCGCGGCCGTCCGGCGGCTGACGGAGCTGACCTGGCCCGACATGGACGGGGCGGTCCGCACCTACGGGGCGCGGGGACAGGAGCTGGGGGTGAGTCGCGCCCTGGTAGAGCTGGGTGCGTCCTCCCCGGGACAGCTCCCGCGTGAACCCCTGGAGTCCCCCCGGCTGGACATGGCCACCAGGTCCAGGCTGGACGAGGCTGCCCGGCTGGCGCGCGTCCTCCCCCTGGACACCAAGGCCAACGTGATGGCGGTCATAGGGCGCGCGTCCAGCGCCAAGGCCATGGCGGAGGGGACCACCCGCGCGGTGGTCTACGGGGGGCTGTCCCGGGGCAAAGTCGCGGTGGCCAAGGCCGCCGGACGGAACCTGCTCTGGGTGCCGGAGCGGGACGCCTGCCTGCACTGCCTCGCGCACGCGGGCTGGGTCTGGAGGCCAGGAGCGAACCTGCCCAAGGGCCTCACGTACGCGGACAAGCCCCTGCGGGTCCGGGTCGGCTACCCGCCCCTGCACCCCAACTGCCGGTGTGAGGCGGTCCTGACGGCGCTGCCGGTGGGCGCCCCCAGCCGGGACCGCGCCCGCGCCGACCCGGCGGCCAGGCTGGCGGCTGAGGCGCGCCGCAGCGTGGTACTGGGGTGGACGGACCACGCCTCCCAGGCCGCCACCCTGCGGGCCATGGACAGGCTGCTGCGACAAGGCGCTGATCTACCAACTAGTGTTGAGCAACGAGCGCGCGCGGCTGTCCGCGCGGGCAGGCTACCCAGGAGGCCCCGATGACCCAGGCGACACCCCCCAAGGACCCGGCCAGCACCGACCCGGGCACCGACCCGGAGAACACCCCGGACCCCGGCACCGACCCGGGCACCGGCGGCACCGAGGACGAGGACGAAGAGGAGGAGGACGAGGCCCCCACCGCTGAGGCGTACAAGAAGCTGGAGCGGACGGCCCGGCGCCGGGAGGACGCCCTCCGGAAGTCCCAGGCCCGGATCAAGGAGCTGGAGGCCAAGGGCGAGGAGCAGCCGAAGGAGGACCCGGAGGCCAAGGCCAACAGCAAGCTGGTGCGCGCGAGTGCCCGCACCCTGCTGGCGTCCGCCGGTGTCACGGACAAGGCTGACCAGGTCGAGGTCCTGGAGATCCTGAACCTGACGGACATCGAGGTGGACGCGGCGGGCGACCCGGACGAGGACGAGATCTCCGACCGGATCGAGCGCCTGCGCAAGGTGTTCGGGGGCAAGGCACCGGCGACTCCGGCCACCCGGCGCACCCCGGCCCGGCAGACGGCGGACCGTGGGTCCGGCGGCGGCACCGACCCGGACTCAGCCCGCTACCAGGCCATCCTCCGGCAGCGTGGGTAAACCGGGGCAAAATCAGGCAATCGCGTCAGTGCATGGGTAGTCCAGTGACAATACCCGTGAATGCACCCGTTAATGCACCCCGTCAGTGCACCGTCAGTGCACCGTACGTGCAGCCCCTGACCTGCGTTAATGCATCGTCAATGCAGCGTCAATGCAACACCGGCGTACCCGTGAGTGCAGGGCCCTCTCTCTCTTAGGAGAGGGCCTGCTGCACTGACGCCCAGATGGGATCGAGAAGAGATCACGGCGCGAGGGCTATCCGGGGCACCCTGGGTAGCCCTCAGCGCGTCCCTGCGGCGAGTGATGTATCTTGGCCCCAGCGAGCTACCCCAGTCAGGCCGGAGGCCCTGGGAGGCCCGTACAGGTCCCCGGATGGGGGCATGGCACCACCGGCAGGCACGCGGACGCGGACGCTGGGCAGGGGCCACCCGTTCACCCATCCCAGAGAGGACCCGTACGCGATGACTACCAACCGCCAGGATCTTGAGCTGTTCATCCCCAACGAGGCGAGCGGCCCCGCGCTGCGCGCCCTGGGGCAGGCCAGCGCCGTGGAGCAGTACGCCAACCCGATCACGATGACCTCCGACACCAAGGAGATCGACCGCTTCGGTGGCTTCACCGTGGCGACCGTGGCCAAGGGTGCGGACTACGGCTTCAGCACCAACACCTCCGACCGCATCCAGATGGTGGCCGCGAAGGTCGGCGGGGCCGCGAAGATCGCGGAAGAGGACCTGGTCGACACGACCATGGGCGAGGCGACCATGCGTATGTACGAGGAGGAGGCCGGTAAGGCCCTCGCCGCGCACTACGACAACGCGGCCCTGGCGGTCACGGCCGCGCCCAACGGCACCACGGTCAAGTACCGCTCGCTGTACTACGAGCTGTCCCAGGCCAGCACCACCCCGCACGGCAACTACACGGCCAACCAGAACATCACCAAGGTTGCGCGGGCCAACTTCCTGGCCGGTGCCACCGGCTACGCGGCCATCAGTGACTGGCTGGCCAAGTACGAGGAGGGCCTGTTCTTCGATGAGGGTGACACCGTCGTCCTCATGTCCCCGGCCTTCCGGGCGCTCCTGCGCAACCAGCTCAACCCGCTGACCGGTCTCCCGTACTTCCAGGACGTGCAGTCCGGTGCGGAGGCCACCTTCTTCGGGTACACCGGCAAGTTCGCCAAGGGCGCGCGGACCAGCGCGGTGGACACCCAGGCCCCGGCGGGCAACCCCCTCGCCATCATCGGCAACCGCAAGCTGATGAACAACGGCAAGGCGCGGACCAGCGCGGGCATGGCCCCGGGCAACCCGGGCACCCAGTGGCAGCGGGCCGCCAACGGCCTGGGCTTCCTGTCGGACGAGGCGCTGATGAAGGCCACCATGCGGCGTGCCTTCGCGCTCAGCACCCCGCACGCGTTCTCCATCCTGGAGATCACGCCCGTCTAGTAGGCCGTAGGGCGCTCCTCCGGGGGCGCCCTACCCCGCACTACCCCCGACCCGTTCTGACCCGCCCACGGCCCGCTCAGCGGGCGCGGCGGGCATCGCAGAGAGGCAGCCCCATGGCTGAGACCCCCAAGACCACCGCTCCCAAGACCACCACCCCGGCCCCCGCCCCGGCGCCCAAGGCGACCGAGGACACCCAGGCCAAGGACGCGGGCAACCTCGCCACGGACGGTGACGTGGTCGGCTCGACCGCCGTCCCGGGCGTGGACGTCGAGGCCCAGGACCAGGCCATCAAGGACGCCGGGTCCAGCAACCGGGAAGACCACGTGATCGAGGAGGGCGTCTTCATCGACCCGTCCACGGTCGGCGCGGGCACCATCCTCCCCGGCGGCGGCTACGGCGACCCGCTCCCGGACCCGCAGGTCCAGCGCAAGAACGCGGACGAGGACTACAAGATCAAGTAACCGGACCGGCGGCAGGGGGTTGGGCCTCCTCCCCCTGCCGTCCCGGTAGCCGTCCGATCGAGCGCGAGGAGTGACCGATGCCCTGGGCCACGGTTCAGCAGGTGAAGGACCAGACAGGCAAGGACGTCTCCGTGGAGGACCTGGCGCTGGCCAGCTCCGTCATCGACACGTACGCGGGCACGGACCCGGAGCTGCCGGAAGCCGCCCTCACCGCGCGCGACCGCGCGACCCTGCGCAAGGCCACCGGCTGGCAGGCCATCTGGATCGGCAACCAGCCGGGTCTGCTGACCCATCGCGGCGTGGACTACGCGCCCAGTGCGGACGGCGCCAGCGCGGACCGCAAGTCCCAGGCGGACCAGGACCTGGCCCCCCTCGCGCAGCGCGAGATCAAGAACCTGAGCTGGATGGGGACCCGGGTCATCAACCTGCGCGCGGACCGCCGCATCCCCAGGGGCGCCCTGATGATCGACTTTCTGAACGAGTCCAGCGACTACTGGACCGTGCCCGATGCGTAGCCTGCCCACCACCACCGTGACGCTCATGGGCGGGACCGCGACCCCGGACCCGTACGGCGACTCCGACGAGGCCACCACCCCGCTGGCCGCCGGTGTCCCGGCCAGCCTGCTGGACCGGTCCATGCCGACCGTGTCCACGGAGTCTGACCTCCAGGCCGTGGTGGTCCGCTACTCGATCTGCCGTGTCCCCGTGGGGACGCCGGTGGACAACCTGTCCCGGGTCCTGGACGAGCGGACCGGGGACGTCTACTCCGTGGACTCCGTGACCCTGCCGAAGCACCCCACGACTCCCCAGGACATACGCCTGGACCTGCGCCGCGTAAGCTGATCTCGACCGGGACAACCGGCCGCCTGCTCCACCTCTCGACCCCCGACAAGGAGGGCCCGTGTCTCGCGTGATCATCGACCGCAACGGCATGGGCCAGGTCCGTGTGGCCGCTGTCCAGGGGTGCTTCAAGGTCGCGGAGGCCATCGCGGAGGACGCTGTCCGTTACGTCCCGGTCCTGTCCGGAGAGCTGCGCGCGTCCATCCGGGCGGAGCGCGGGAGCGCGGTCCACCGCATCTGGTTCGGGGACGTGGCCGCCGGTGTGGACTACCACCTTTATCAGGAGTTCGGCACGTCGGTCATGGCTGCCCAGCCGTATATCCGTCCGGCCGTCTACCAGTATCGGAGCACACTGTGACCGCACCCATGGAGATCGGGCCGGAGCAGGTGGCCGTGGCCTGGGTCAAGGCCCTCGCCACGGAGGCCGGGAGCGCGGTCGCCACCACCGTCCCGGAGGCCAAGACGTGGCCCTTGGTGGGCACCTCGCGCGCGTTCATCCAGGTGCTGGGCACCGGCGGCGGGACCGTGGGGGACACCCCCTACCACCGGGACGTGATCTCCATCGACTCGTGGGCCACCAAGGACAACAGCGACCGGCCGCCGCTGGGGCTGGCCTACCAGCTCCTGCTGCGGGTCTGGGGTGCTGGCTTCAACGGCAAGGGCCGGGGGCTGGTCGAGGTGGCGCCGGACCTGGTGGTCTCGATCGACTCCGTCCGTCCGGTCAACGCGCACCCGCGCCGCATCCCGGACCAGGACACGAGCCGCGCCCACTACAGTCTGGACGTGGAGATCTCATGGACCAGCCAGGAAGGATGATCATGGCTGAGAAGATCAAGGTACGGACCACGATGCGGCCAACGGAGCCCATCGAGGTCAGCAGGGCTGAGGCGCTGGACCTCCAGCGCCAGGGCCTGCTGATCACGGACAACGCGGAGACGCGGAAGCTGGAGGGCAACTAATGGCTGGCGAGGTTACCGCCACCAACCTGCTGGGTGGCGCAGGGGAGCTGTACCACGGCCTCTTCGGGGCCACGGAGCCGCTGGACACGGTGGTCTCCGGGGAGCTGGATGACGAGGTCTGGCACAACTTCGGTGGCACTGACGGCGGTGTCACCAAGAACATGGACCGCAACTTCTACGACCTGCGGGCCGATCAGATCATGGACCCGGCGGGCACCCGGCAGACGTCCCGGCTGACCACGATCTCCACCAACCTGGCGGAGATCACGCTGGAGAATCTGGCCATCGCCTGGGGCGAGGACCCGGAGTCCATCACCAGCGGTGGCACCGGCGGCACGGCCTGGCGGGCGCTGGAGCAGAACGGTGACGACTCCGGCGAGGAGCCGAACTACCACGCGCTGATCTTCCGTGGCTGGGCTCCGGCCCGCAAGCGGCGGCTGGTCATCGCGCGCAAGGTCCTCTCCGTCAACGCGGTGGGCACGGCGTACAAGAAGGATGAGCAGACCTTCATCCCTGTGCAATTCAAGTGCTTCTACGTCAGCCCCACCGTGCGGCCCATCCGCATCGTGGAAGCTGGCGCGTAAGCGCGTAGCGTCACCCCGGCAAGATCCCCTATCGGTCACATCAAGGAGGCCACCTGATGTTCGATCCAGTGAAGGTCAACAGCGACGCTCCCCCCATCGAGGAGGAGCGCATCCCTGCCTTCGTCATCACCAAGGACGGCGAGGACAAGGAGTACTCGATCCCCAAGGTCATCAGCGGCCCCACCGCGCTGCTGGCCCTGGAGGTCTTCATCAACCGGGGAGAGGCCGCCACCGTCCTGTGGCTGGCGCGCCACGCCCTGGGGGCTGATGGGATGGACGCGGTCCTGACCTGTGAACAGCTCACCCTGAAGGACGCCCAGAACCTGATCAACCGCATCGGTCTGCACTTCATGGGACCGGTGAAGGAGCTGGGAAAAGCGCAGGAGTAAGGCTCCGCCAGGTCGCATGGATCATGTGGCACCTGGCGGAGATCGAGGCGGATTTCTTGGCGCTGTATGGGAAGGAGGTGCGGATCATGGACAGAAGCGACCGGGACACCGGCGGGCTGTCCGGCCCGCGCTTCCTGAACTACGCGGAGCACCTGCCCGTCTACTCCGGCGCCGTCCGCAACGCTGCCATGCGCATGACCGAGGAGCTGGGCCAGGAGCCGGAAACGGCCGCCGCGCTCATGCTTGACCCTGACCTGGAGGTCACCCGTGCCTGATGGATTCAAGGTCGCTGATGCGTTCGTTGACGTGTCAGTTGATCTCGATGATGGGGCCCTGCTCCATGACGTCGAGACGGCCAGCGACAAGGCCGGGAACCTGCTCACCCGTGGTCTGGATGACGCGGGCAAGGAGGGCGGCAGCCGCTTCGGTAAGTCCTTCGGCGGGTCGAGTGACGGCCTGCTGCGCACCATGCGCACCAAGGCGGGCAGCCTGTTCAGCCGGATGGGGGACGAGGACGGCAAGTCCTCCGGCATGAAGTTCGCCAAGGGCCTGGGTGGCGGCATCATCAGCGGGGCCACCCAGGGCGCCAGCAAGGTCGGCAAGATCCTCAGCGATGGGCTGGGCAACATCGGCCCGGCGGGGCCGGTTGTCGGCGCGGCCATCGTGGGCATGGTGGCGCTGGCCGCCCCGCTGGCCGGTGCCGCCCTGGCTGGCGGCCTCACGGCCGGTGTGGCGATGGCCGGTATCGGTATCGGCATCGCGGCGGCCATCCGCCAGCCAGCGGTCAAGGGCGCCCTGATGGGCCTGAAGCACGACGCCTCAGACATCCTCGATGACATTGGCAAGGACTGGGAGCCGACCATGCTCTCCGCCATCGCCAGCGTGCGCGGGGACATGCGGGGCATCGGCACGGAGCTGCGGACGGCGCTGGCCCCGGCCAAGGCGTACGTCCAGCCGCTCCTGGACGGCTTCATGAGCCTGGTGCGCAACGCCCTGCCCGGCTTCAACAACCTGCTCCGCGAGGCCGGACCGGTCATCAACGTCCTGAAGGACGGCCTGGGGGAGATCGGGGACGCCCTCTCCGACGCGTTCACGGATCTGAGCGGCAGCACGGACGAGGCTGCGGCTGGGCTTCAGTCGATGGTGTTCTTCGTGGCGGACATGATCCGCGCGGGCGCGTCGGTCATCGCCTGGCTGGCGGAGGCGTACCGCATCACCGTGGACTGGGGGGTCACCTGGCTGGGCTGGATGAGCCACCTGCCCGGAGTGGGGGACGTCTTCAAGGGCTGGCAGGACGACTTGAAGGACATCCAGGACACGGCCCACGGCGCGGCGCGCGGCCTGGAGGGGACCACCACCGGCATGGACGGGCTGGCCTCCACCACCTCGCGCGCCAGCCAGAGCAACGAGGCCATGGCGACCCGGCAGCGCATCCTCAACGGGACCATGGCCCAGGGTGCCGACGCGGCCACCGACCTGAAGGGCGCGATGGACGCCCTCAATGGCGCGGCGATGAACGCGGAGCAGACGGAGATCGCGTTTGAGGACGCCATCGACGCGGCCACAAAGTCGATCAAGGACAACGGCAAGACCCTGGACGCCAACACGGACAAGGGCCGCGCCAACCGCACGGCCCTGCTGAACCTGGCGCGGGCCGGGCAGCAGCACGCCCAGGCGGTCTATGACCAGACGGCCGCGACCAAGGGCACCAGCGCGGCTGAGGGCGCTGCCGCTCGCGCGTACGCCAACAGCCGGGAGAAGCTGATCCAGACCCGCATGGCGATGGGCAACAGCCGCAGCGAGGCCGTGGCGTACGCCAACAAGATCATGGCCATCCCCAAGGGCTGGACCACCACGATCAAGGCGAACAACTCCGGCGCCAAGGCCACGATCGCGGAGACCCGCCGGATGCTGAACGGCATCCCGGACGAGGTGGTCAACATCGCTATGCGGATCACCGGTGCCAAGAACGCCAGCGCGGCGGCGGCGGCCATCCGCAAGAACATGGCGACCGGTGGCCCCGTCACCGGCCCCGGCCTGAAGGGCGTGGACAGTGAGCTGCGCCTGCTGGCGCCGGGGGAGCATGTCCTGACGGACAAGGAGGTGGACGCGGCTGGCGGCCACCAGGCCATCATGGCGTGGCGCCAGGCGCTGCGCTCCGGCGTCCGCCTGTCCTCACCATCGGCACCGGCCACCCCCTCCAGCGAGGCCCGCTCGATGGGCGGGGGCGGCGGCGGCCACGTCTTCCAGTTCGGCCCCGGCTCGATCGTGCTGGACCTCTCCAGCTTCCGTTCCCTCCAGGAGGTCATGGACGCCGTCACGGGCCTGGCGTCCACGGCCCGCACGTACCGCTCCAGCACCATCGGGAAGGTGAACTACGCATGACCGCCCCAGAAGGCCCTCAGCGGCCCGTAGAGCCTCGCACCATCCCAGAGGGCCGCAGGCGCGCGAAAGAGCGCACACGGGCCGTACAGCGGGCCGCAGCAGCATTGCCGGAGGAGGGCTACCTGGCCCAGACCCGGCACGGCGCCGTCCACATCGAGCGATTCGACTTCCACAAGGAGGGCGAACACGAGTGGGTGGAGGTCCACATGGGCGGCCAGGTGGAGGGCGGGGACCCGCACTTCCGGATCGAGAATCCCCCGACGCTGGTCTCCGACCCGGCGGGGGACATCGAGCTGGCTACCGGCCGATACCGGCATGATCCCCTGGCTGCGCTGGCGGAGCTGGTCGCCCAGTACGGTGGCGCCCAGGCACAACGAAAGGGGCTCCGGGGATGACCGTCACCATCGTCTTGGGCAAGGCCACGGACGGCTACCTGGACAGCTACGACGCGGCGTATTCGACCGCGCGGGGCGGCCCAGCGGACAACGTGGTAGGCGGTCAGATCGGCTGGACCGGCCAGAACAACAACGACGACATCTATCGGATCTTCCAGACCTTCATTGGGTTTGACTACTCCGCCGTGCCCGCCACGGAAATGATGATCAACGCGCAGATCCACCTGTCCACCTCGTATGTGCTCACCCCCACCCGCGCGCGTAGCGCGGAGATCCGGGGCTACGGCTGGTCCAGCGGGGGCCTCGTGACCGGGGACTGGCGCAACGCCAGCAACCTGTCCGCGCTGACCCTCCAGGCGCGGGCCTGGAATGTCCACCAGTCGGTGGGTAAGCGGTGGGCGGCTTCCCAGGACAGCCTGGTGACCACCGTCCCCACGGTCACCTCGATGGAGTTCGTGGTGGTGACGGACCGCCAGACGGCTGGGGCCGTGCCGACCGAGGATGAGGGCACCGGCTACCTGACGTCGGAGGCGGACGGCACCGCATCGGACCCGGCGCTGGTCTACACCACCGTGACCCGCTCCCGGCTGGTGCCGGTGCTGGGCTGCTCCGTCAAGGTGCCGGACGGCGGGACCGCCTACCTGACGGCCGTGGACGGGACGGACGGCACGGCCGTCTACCTGTGGCGCGCCGACGCGGCGGGCGCGGCCACCTACCTGGACAGCATCCCCCTGGGGGAGACCTCGTCCCAGTTCGGGCGCCAGCGCGGGGCGCAGGGCCTGGGCCTGACCGTGGATGACCAGGGCAGCCTCTACGTGATCGGGCGCCTGGGCGGCACCCAGAACACCCTGGCCGGTATGGCGTACGTCCGGTCCGGCCTGAACGTCTACAGCCGCAAGGGCATCCGCTCCGCCAACCTGCCCAGCTATGACGGGCAGATCAACAACGTGGCGGCTGTCTGGCACCCCACCGGCGGCGGCAGGGTCATGGCCCTGGTGGGCCATAACAGCGGAAGCGCGGCGCCGTCCACTCATGCCAGCTTCAGCAATGACCTGGTCTGGGTCCTGCTGGACACCGGCTTCATGCGGGTGGGGTCCGGCAGCTTCCTGCGCGGGTCCGGCAGCGCGGTGGGGACCCTGGTCCCGGCCACCGTCAAGACGGGCTACTACGGCCTGCCGACCAACGAGGTGGGCACGTCCCTGGACGTGGTGGCCGCCGGTGGACAAAACCCCTCCTGGGGCTTCACTGCGACGCTGACCAAGAAGCACGCCCTGGGGGACAACTCCCAGGTGGTCATGGGCCGCTACATCATCAACAGCGCGGGAACCGGCATGGACGCCGTGTCCGCCACGGAGACGCTGGCCTACGGCGTAAAGGACGCCAACGCGAAGGTGCGCATCCTGCGGATCTCCGACACGGTGGCGGCTGTGGTGACCGTGGACAGTGACACCGGCTGGGGTCTGGCCGTCAGCGTCCAGCAGTACTCCGGGTCCAGCTCCGCCCCCAATGAGATCGGCTTCATCAACCTGGGGGACGAGGGCATTACGAACATGCCCAGTGAGGCTGTGCTGGCGCGGGCCAACCGCTGGGATGCGGTCTACAACGAGGTGGAGAACCGGATCTGGGTCTACTTCATTTCGAGCGCGGCCAACAACGTGATCCGCCGGACGGCCATCGACCTGAACAGCTTCCAGCCCCTGCGCAACAGCATCACGGTGTCCACCATCACCAGCGGCCGGGTGGTCAACGCGCTGCGCCTGCCGCGCAACGCCTCGATCACGGACCGCGCGTACCTGGACGTGGCCTACACGGAGTCCGGGGCGGTCGGCGCTCAGTCCATCGTGGACGTCTACAACCTGGCCCCGACACCCCCGGTCCTCAACCCGGTGACCAACTATGACGCCACCCTGGCCAAGGCGTTCACCTGGACCTTCCAGGACCCCAACCCGGGGGACACCCAGTCCGCCTACCAGCTCCAGATTCTGGACGCGGCCCTGGGGACCACGGCCCTGGACACCGGCAAGGTCACGTCCACCGTGTCCTCCCACAACGTGGCCGGGGGGACGCTGGCTAACGGCCAGTCCTACCAGTGGCGGGTCATGACCTGGGACGCCCAGAACGAGCCTGGCGGCTGGAGTGACTACGGGACCTTCCAGACCTCCGCCGGTGGCGTGGTCACGGTGACCTACCCGGCCACCGACAACCCCCAGGGCCTGGACACGGATGACCTGTATGTGTCCTGGTCCGTCACCGGCACCACCCAGGCCAGCTACCGGGTGATCCTCCGCCGGGTGCTGGACCTGGTCATCGTGCAGGACACCGGCTGGGTCACGAGCACAGCCACCACCGCGCTGGTGGCGGGCATGGTCTCCGACGTCCAGCACCGGGTGGAGATCCAGGTGCGCAACGCGGCCCTGGTCCTGTCCGGCATCGGCCAGCGGCTGCTGCTCCCCAGCTACTCCACGCCGGAGGCGCCCGTGGTCTCGCTGGCGTCCGTGCCGGAGCAGGGCTACGTCCTGGTGTCCGTCAGCAATCCCCTGCCCGGGCAGCCCGAAATGCCGGGCAGCACGGAGTACGGGTTTGAGGACAACAGCACGGCTGTGTGGGACAAGACGGGGTGCACGTTTGATCCCACGGTGGAGCAGGTCCACACCGGCGTCTACGCGGCAAAGCTGATCGTGACCGGGTCACCTGTCCAGGCTTTCGTCCGGGACTACGCGCACAAGGTCCCCGTGGTGCCGGACGTCCGCTACACGGCCCGCATGTGGGTCTACAAGCCGGTGGCCGGGAACGTGTCGGCAGTGATCGACTGGTTCACGGCGGGGGACGTATTCGTGTCCGGGTCCGGCAACATCTTCGCGGTGCCAGCGAACACCTGGACCCTGATTGCGGCCACCGGCACCTGCCCGGCGGGCGCGGCCAAGGCCGCCTACGGGCCGTCCCTGGTGGGCTCCCCGGCCAACGGCACGGTGCTGTACGTCGATGACCTCGCGGTCACCGGCGCCAGCGACCGCCCGGACGTGATCAAGAACCAGATCCTCCGGCGCGAGGCTGGGTCCACCATCGCCTGGGACGTCCTGGGGACCATCGGCGTGGACGCGTCACTGCGGGACTACACCGGCACGTCAGGCAAGCTGTACGAGTACAAGGCGAGGGGGATCGCGTGAGCTACACGGACAGTGTCCCGGTCACCGGCAGCGTCAAGCTGGCCGGTGTCTGGCTGCATGACCCGCTGGACCCGGCCAGCACCACCCGTGTCTATCCGTGGGGGGCGGACAGCCGGGAACACGCCGTGGACGTGGACGCGGCGGGGACCCAGTACGCGGGCCGGGTCTTCCCGGTGGTGGACTACGGGGAGGGGGAGTCACAGGTGGAGACCATCCGCCTGGTTGTCCCCCACGGGGTGGACTACCAGGCGACCCTGGAGGAGCTGGACATCTGGCAGCGTGCGAAGCGGACCCTTCACCTGCGGGACAACCGGGGGCGCAACCTTCAGGGGACCGTGTCCGGCCTGCGCTTCTCGGACCAGCCCTACGGGTCGGACGTGTCCTTCACCTTCACCCGCGTGCACGTGGTGCCGCCCACGGTGGTGGTCTGAGTGCAGACCCTCGTGCCGGTGTCCGGCCGCAACCCCAACGCGCACAACGCCACGGAGATCCAGGCCGCACTGTCCGGCCTGTCCGGGACGCGGCGCTGGTCCTTCCGGTACTCACTCCTGGACCGGGACAACCGGATGCTGATCGAGGACATGTCCAACGTGATCGCTGGCCGGGTGGAGCAGTCCTGGCAGTCGGACATCAAGCGGACGGCCACCTTCACGATCCAGGACACCGGCCTGATCAACTTCCTGACGGACCGGATCATGCCGCGTGCCCGGCTGCACCTGGCGCCCTGGGGGGCCAGCGACTGGGTGGAGTGGCCGCTGGGGGTCTTCATGCTCAACAGTCCGAAGCGCAAGGCGGACACCACCGGCCTGGTGACCCGGGACATCGTGGGATACGACGCGCTCCAGCAGTACGCGGAGGACTGCCCGCCGGGGCGCTACACCGTGGCGAAGCTGGCCAACATCGTGGGCGCCGTCAGCACTCTGCTGGGGCCGTACGTCAGCAAGGTGATCACCCCCAACAGCGCGACGCTGGCGGCGGCCAAGTCCTGGGACCCAGGCGTGTCCAGGCTGCGGATCATCAACGAGCTGCTGGGCATGGTCAACTACAACAGCCTGGCGTTCAACGAGACCGGGCAGGCCCTCGTCACGCCGTACGTCACACCGGACAAGCGGACGGCGGAGTGGACGTACGCGGACGATGACTACGGTCTGCTGGTGCCGGGCATGGAGCAGACCTTGGACCTGGCCAGCATCCCCAACCAGGTCACCTGCGTGGTGTCCAACCCGGACCAGGCGGAGCTGGTCGCCATCGCCACCAACGCTAACCCGGCCAGCATCACGAGCACCATCCGGCGCGGCCGGGTGATCTCCGATATCCGGCAGGAGCAGGACGTCCCGACGCTGGCGCTCCTCCAGGCCAAGGCCAACAACTACCTGGCGCAGGCCAGCCAGGTCTACGAGTCGGTGGACTTTGACACCGGCCTCAACCCGCTGCACTCCGGCAATGACGTCTACCGGCTGAAGTACGGGCCGCTGGCGCTCAACAGCCCGTACGTGGAGCAGAGCTGGAGCATGGAATTGAAGGCAGGCGCAAGGATGCGGCACACGGCCCGTAGGGTGGTGCAACTGTGATCAGCTCTCTGAACCTGCTTCAGGCCCTCCAGGGTGCCGGGCAGCAGCTCCCCGGCGGCAGCTCCGACACGGCCTTCCGGCTGGCTGTGATCTCCGTGGGGTATGACGCGTTTGCCTCCAACCCGTTGCCCTACCCCACGGTGCGTTTCGAGGGGGAGACGGAGGTGGGGGAGCGGACCTACGCGGTACTGAACGGCTACGTGCCGATGCCGGGGGACCGCGTCCTGATGGTGCCGGTGGGCACCACCTACGTGATCGTGGGAAAGATCAACTCCTTTGACACTCAGGGTTTCTGGACGGATGCCAACAGCTCCGGCGTGGAGCTGGGGGGCGGGGCCTACTTCGATTCGGATGAGGGCCTGGTCCTGCCGCCGGGACAGGACATTGTGCGGAATGGTCGGCTCATTGTCGATAACCACAAATTCCTCCATTCCCAGGCGCTAACCATTACTGCCACCACTAGCATCAATACCTATTCGGATATCGGGCCGGTATTGCCCGGCGGATTCACGAAAATGTATTCGGGCGCTGAGACTGACCTGGAGATCACAGTAAAGGCGAGTGCCCGAATCGATAGCGGGGCACCGATGGCCGCGCGGCTGGGGGTCCGGGTCAACAGCACGGACTACGATGTGGATGCGGAGGTGTTCGCCGCCAACGCTGTCCATTACCCGCTGATCGGCACGGCGCGGGTGTCCGGCCTGGCGGCTGGCAACCACACCGTGCGTGCGCGCATCCGGCCCGTGACGGCAACGATCATGCGCTGGGACGGAAACGACTGGATCATGATGCGAGTGGAAGAGGTGCCCGTCTGATGGCTGCTGACAAGCTGAGTCTGAGTATCGAGGAGCTGGCCGCCAGGCTGGAGGCCGTCGAGTCGCTGGCGGCTGCCCAGGGGCGCACGCTGACGGCGGTCAGCCAGGGGCTGGCCAAGGCGGTCAGCGACTTCAGCCCCGTGGGGGCGCGGGTGTCGGAGCTGTCCTCAGCCTTCCAGGAGGCCAACCGGCGGCTGGCCGCTGTTGAAGCCACACTGGTGGGCATGGAGACTCCCGACACCCCGGGGGACCTGGCGGAGCAGGTGGAGGCCGTCCGGTCTAGCCTGGGTGAGGTGGACGTCAGGCTGACGGCGGTGGAGCAGACCAGGGCGCGCTCCGGCCGCCTGGGCAACCGGCTGGCAGCCATTGAGGACGCCATCAACAGGCTGGCCGGGGAGGACCCGCCGGTTACCGAGGGGGCGCAACCGTGACACAGCTACTGGCGGACATTGCCAGCTACCAGGGCAGCCTGACCCTGGCGCAGCTCAAGGCGGCCGGACACTCGATCATCAGCGTCAAGGTCTCGCACGGGCTGACGCAGCGATCGGTGCATGATCGCGTGGCCCAGTACGTCAAGGACGGCCGCGCTGGTGGCTGGGGGCTGGCCTCGTTTCACTTCCTGGACGGCACGGCCACCGGCACCAAACAGGCGGAGTACGCCTACGCGCGCATGAAGGCGCTGGGCCTGCACGTCGGCGCGGCGCACATCGTGGACGTGGAGAGAAGCCCCACGGGCGACGCCACCGAGAAGATCTATCAGGACTACTGCGCGCGTATGCGGCAGCTCCTGGGCCGTGACTTCATCACCTATACCGGGGACTGGTGGTGGGAGCCGCGCGGCTTCCGTCCGGCCACCCGCTGGCTGATGGGCGCACCGGCCGCCGGTTACCTGCCCGCCTACCCTGGCGACACCTCGTCGCACTGGAAGGGCTACGGCGGATGGGCGGAGTTGGCCATCATGCAGTACCGGGCCACCGGCTACCCCATCGCGGGGCACGAGGTCTCCCAGTCCGCGATTCGCTCTCCCAAGCTATGGGACCAGATGATCGGAAAGTCAGGTGAGAACGCAATGGCAAGCTGGGTAGTTGTGCCGTGTCTGGTGACACTGCGCAATGAGTTCAATGAGCTGTCCCCGAACCGGGACAAGGGCTCAGACGGCACGATCGGGGACACTGCGCACACGTCCTCCAGCGACCACACTCCGGACGAGGACTCGCGCGTCCTGAAGGACCACGACGCGGACGACAAGAACGAGGTCCACGCGCTCGATACGGACAGCACCGGCCCGTGGCCGGGCCCCGCCACCCAGAAGCAAAAGGCGCGATTCCACGCCAGGGTGATGGCGGTCATCGAGAGGGAGAAGGCCAAATGGCTGGACCCCAACGATATGTGCCGTCTCAACTATGTGATCTGGGACGGCCAGATCTACGACAAGGACAACGACTTCCGGCCGGTTAAGTACACCGGTTCGGACCAGCACACCGGCCATGCGCACTTCTCCGCGCGGTACGAGACCAGGGCCGAGAACGACACCCGTCCGTGGGGAGTCATCCCCACCGCAGCACAGGAAGAGGATCTAGTGACCACCCAGGCGGAGTTCAACAGCTTCATGCACACCTACGTCCGGACGGCGCAGGGCCGGGAGGACCTGGCCTGGGCCATCCTCGCGTACGACCCCAACGCGGACGCGGACGGCTCGACCCCCAACGGGTCCGTCAAGAACCTGACCAACCCCTCCAAGGGCAACGAGACCGTGGGCGCGGCCACCGCGCTGGAGCGGGCGCAGGTGGCCGCCCAGGTGGCCTACCAGGTCCGTGACCGGGTGGACGAGGTCAAGGTGGAGCTGGAGGGCGTCAAGTCCAGCCTGACCGCTATCCTGGCGGCTGTGACCCCGGAAAACCCGCAGGTCTAAACCCGTCCAGATGCACGGCCGGTCCGGTTTGATACACCGGACCGGCCGTAACATCGAGGCAACCTGTTCCGGTGCAAGATCGGGACCTGGGGGAAGGTGGATCATGAGTGAACGCGCGCAGCTTGACCACGTATATACGGGACTCGATCCTCTTCGGGCTGGGAATCTACGTAGCCATGTCGGAGACCGGAGTGCCGCCCTTTCAACGCCCAGCGGAAGGGCCGAACCTGTGGGTGCTGGTGTTCGCGGGACTGCTGTGCAACGGCCCGGTGGTGCTCCAGGCGCTGGCACTGCGCTTTGGTACTGGTGGGCAACGGCAGGGGCCGGAGCCGCCGCAACAGGCGCAATTGCCGGAGTCGCCCTCCGTACCCTCTTCGGGGGGTAACTGATGCCGCTCCGTCGATTCTTCGCAGCACGGGGGTTGAAGTACCCAGTGGCCTACAGCCGTCTGACCGTGGTGGCCGGAGTCCTGGCGGCCATGGCTATCTCCATCGTGGTCAGCATTCAGGCTGTCCAGCAGACCCAGCGCGAGGGCGAGCTACGCCAGCGCCAGGCTGTGTGCGCGGTCGCGGACCGGATGGTCAAGGTCTACTCCACCCCATCGACTCAAACCGGCCGTGAGGCCGGAGAGGCGTGGCAGCAGCTACGCATGTTGTTCCGTTGCCAAGGAGGCACACCGTGACCCCAGAACCCAGCAAGGTCGAGACCAAGACCAAGGCCAGCACCACGGCCGCCGGTGTCGGCAGCTTCCTGCTCCTGGTGATCTTCGGGCTGACCAGCCCGGACGAAATCCTGGCGCACGTGCCGGACGGCCTGACGTCCACGGCGGCGGCGGCACTCCTCGCGGCCGTGACGTTCTTCTCCGGCTACGCGAGGGCCCACCTCCCCAGCAAGCTGTCCCAGTCCGCTCAGGACGCCCTGGAGCGCCTGCGGGGCCCCGGGGCATCCTGACCTACCCCCGGACACGGAAACGCCCTCAGCGGTTCGCTGAGGGCGTTTCTCGTGGGGTCTAGAAGGATCCGGCGCACTTGTCGCCCATCTGCTGGCGGATGCTGCTCTCCTTGGTGAGGCCACGGCCGCACCGGACGCAGCAGCCGTAGATGGCGCCCAGCTCCATGGCCTTGGCAAGGTCCAGCTTGTGCGCGGCGGTCAGCCGGTTGACCACGCCGGGGATGCGCTCCCAGGAGCCATTCTCGCCCGGGGCCTCCGGCGCCACCAGCTTCTTGCCGTACTGGCGGCCGGAGCCGTGGATGGCGTGCACCACCTTGATCACGTCACCGTCCAGGAGGTACATGCCGTCCTCCAGCTCCTCAGCGACCGCCGGGGCGGCCTGGCGCTGGGAGGCCCGCAGCTCCTTGACCTTGCTGATCATCTTGTCAATCCAGGCGCTGGCGTCCCCGCCCCGCGCCGCGCTGGCCCAGGCACCGGCGGCCGTCTTGTCCTCGATGTAGGTCCGGGTCTTGGCGCCCAGCTCCGCGTCCAGGCCCTCGATCTCCGTGGCCAGCTTCTCCATGAGGGCGGCCTGGGCGGGGGAGCGGCGGTCCACCGGCGCGGCAGGCGCGGCCTGGACGTTGGCAAACGGGTCGGTCACGGTGTCCTCCTTGGCCGGGGTGCCCAGGTTGGTGCCGCCAGCAGTGTGGAAGGTCATCAGCCACCGAGCGGTGTGGGGCTTCTTGGTGTAGTTGCGCTCTGCGATGCGGCTCATGTCCACTCCCTGGGTAGCTGTCCTGGTGTTAGACATGACTCTACGGCAGACCTGCTGATGCGTCAACAGGTCTGCCGTAGGAATCTCAGGGCAGGTCGGTCAGGTTGTGCTCCGTCACGCAGTGCGCCCGCAGGGCGGCCAGCTCCGAGGACATCGCATCGATCTCCCGGATGGTGGCCCTCCAGTAGGTGCGCTGGGCCTCCGGGTACTCCTCCGGCGCCCGCTCGCGCAGGTAGGCGTTGTCCCCCGGCTTGCGCTCCGAGGGGGTCACGTAGACGGAGGTGGTGCAATTCCACCAGCCCTGGAGCGTGGTGGCGCGGGCCTTCAGGTCCGCCATGGCCCTGGACACCTTGCGGCGCGCCGCAGCGCGCGGGCTGCGGATCACCACGTCACCTTGACCGGGGACAGGCTGGCCGCCCAGGTCTTGAAGCTGGCCGTGGTGTCGGCGGAGTCCCCCACCACGAAGATCAGGTCCAGGCGCTCGTCCTGCTGGATGCGCCAGATGTTCTTGGCGGCGGCCAGTTGCTCGCCATCCTGGAAGGTGTTGGTGAGCAGGCGCCCGCTCTCAAACCAGGTAACAGTGATCATGACTTCTCCTTGATGTGGATGATGACCTCGTGGCCGGTGGACAGCTCGTGGGCGCGGGCCTCGTCCTGGGTGACCTTGTGGTCCAGGCGGTCACAGTCCTCGCAGTAGATCTCCACCGTGTCCTCCAACGGGAGAGGGGGCCAGGTTGCCCCGTCCCCCTCACTGTACCCCGGACCTGTTGGTCCGTCAACGGCGAACCGTGACCTTCGTGATGACCACCACCGTGGTCCCCCCGCCCAGGGCCAGCAGCAGGGCGATGACCGCCACCGCGCCGATGACTCCGGACATCGAGACTCCGGCCAGCAGGGCGGCGGTCTGGACCCAGAGCCACCAGCCCAGGGCCCCGACACCGGCCACGGCCGCAGCGACGCCACCGGCCACCCAGGGCCAGGTCCGGCGCTTGCGCTGCACCGGCCGCAGGTCGGTCAGGTAGACCCGCATCACGCCCCAGCCCCTGGGCAGCCCAGGACGGGACAGCATGTCCCCGTAGGGCTTGACCCTGCGGTCCCTGGCCTCGTCCCGCAGGCGCGCCCTCAGCTCCTGGACGGGGCCTTCCCAGTCCTCTGTCCCCGCCGGGGCCAGCACCAGGTCCGTCATCGTCCGGCCCAGCCGGGGCTCCGGTCCCCGGACAATGGCGTCCCCGGACCGGTAGTGCACCACGTCCCGCCTCATGCGGTCACCTCCCTGTTGATCGCGCGCAGCTCCACCGCGACGCGGATGGGGTCCCGGCGCTCCTTGGCGGTCAGGCCGCCCCAGACGCCCATGGCCTCGCCGCGCTCGACTGCGGCCGTCAGGCACTCGTACTGGATGGGGCAGGTCCGGCACACGGCCTTGGACCTGGCCCGCGCCCGCGCGCCCAGCAGACTGTTGGTCTCGTCGTAGAAGTCGTCCGCCTGGTGGTTCTCCAGCTCCCCGCCCAGGGCCTTGACCTTGCAGGCGGGCGCCAGCGGGTCCCGGCCCGTGGTCATCAGGTGGTCCTGGCGGTCCTGGACCGATCGAGCGGGCAGGCTCGCCATGATGGCCTGGACCACCGGGTCCTCCCGGACCGGCGGCGGGACGGGGGACGCTGCCGCCTTGTCCCGCGCGGCCTGGAGGCGGGCATTCTGGGAGGCCCGGTCCTTCAGCCGGTGGGCCTCCTTCTTGATCTTGGCCCCGGGACAGATACACCGCTGGCCCCGGGGGTACTCCCGCGCGGCGTGCAGCGTGTTGTGCGTCTTGGCGGGACAGTCCGTCCGGACCGGGTACCCCAGGAGGACAGGGCCGGTGTGCCGGGGGGTGGCCCCGTTGATGAACGGAGCACACAGACGTCCGGGGACAGATGCCCTGGGGGTCACTCGATCCGGGCGGGTGGACAGCGAGGGCATCAGGTAGTCCAGTTGATCGGTCATGAGAGGACACTCCAGACGTAGGACGCCAGCAGGTAGCCAGCGAGGACAAGAAGCCAGCGGCCCACCAGCTCCCCGGCCATCGCCGCGCGGCCGTACTTGTCCCGGAGGACACGCTGGACGCGGGCGCGGCGCAGGCTGATGCGGCGCGGATTGAGCTTGTTGAGCTTGTCGTTGTAGACGCACATCAGGCCCCGGATGACCAGGACCTCCAGCAGGTGGGTGACCAGCCGCGTCCGGGACTTCAGCTTGAAGACCACGAAGCGCTCCGGCTCCAGGTCGGACCAGGGCTGAGGCGGCTTGTTGCCGAACCGGCCTGGTCCGCCCACCAGGTGCTCCCGGTCCCGGCGCTTCGGGTCAACGGTCCGGCCGCCATACCCAAAATGCCTGCTCAGCCAGCGGATGCCGAACGGAGCCCAGGGCTTGCGGGTCCGGTAGACGTAGATCTCCTCGGTGGTCCGGACCCACCAGTCCCGGTTCACCCGGCGCCTGGGGCGGGCCTTGTGGAAGACCCCCCGCTGGCTGCGGCGGCTAGTGGGGCGGCGGTAGCTCATCGGTTGGCCTCCGGGTGGTTGATGGGGCGGGACCTGTCTATCTTCCAACAGGACCCGCCCCAGTGTCAAGGGTTGTTGATCACGCATTCTCGCGCTGGCGGTCACGCACGTACGCGCGGAGGTGGTCACGGTCGTACAGCTTCGTGCCCCGCGCACCGATTGACACCTCAACAGGGAAGTCTGACCGCCTCTCGCGCCACCTGTTCAGGGTGGACAGCTCCAGGCCCGCCTCATCGGCGTACAGCCGGAGGCTGATTCCCTGGGGGGTGGGTGGGTCGGAGCTGGGAACATGATCGAATCGACCACCCCCCACCCCCGCCTCCAGGATCATGGCGGCAACGTCCGGGATCGGTTGACCGCCTGTTGCCCAACCAATGAGATCCGCCTCCGCGCTCTCCGACATCACGCACTTCAGGTCCATGAAGGGTGCCTGGAGTTCCCTCAATGCGTCACCCACCACAAGGTGCCAGCGACCCGGCGCCCCGCGCTTCGTCGGAGCAGGCTTGATCTGGGGCGCCAGCATCCGCCACTGTGCGGCGGTCGCCCGCGCGAGGCCCCGCGCGCCGAAGTTCTCCCGGTTCTCCGCGCCCGCGCTGGCCTTGGCCGTGACGCTCTGCCCGGCCATGATGATATGGATGCGCAGCTCCCGGCCCATGCTCGACAGGTTGCCCATCGCGGTCAGCGCGGGGCTCATCATCGGGTCCTCCGGGCCCTTGATCGTTTTCCAGTAGGCCCTCAGCCGGTTGGTGGCGCCGTTGATCTCCTCCAGGACCGCGACCAGCGGGACCAGGCTGGCGCTGGCGGCCTTCGGGTCGGCAGCACTGCTGACCATGCGGGCACGGCGCAGCAGCTCCTCATCCAGCCAGATCAGCGAGTCGTGCAGCTCCTCCGCCTCGCTGGCGTAGCTGACCCCCGGGACCTTCCGCAGCCACATGTGGCTGGTGAACTTCGCGTCCAGGACCAGGACGCCGTAGCCCCAGCGCATGAACTGCGCCACGATCGCGGCAATCAGCTCCGACTTGCCCGCGCCGGACCCGCCAGCGATGAGCAGGTGGGGGGACTCCAGCTTCAGCTCAAACGTGACCAGCTTGCCCCGGGGGCCGTAGCCCATCACGGGGCCGTCCTCGTTGGCCGCCTCCATGTCCGCCTTGGCCTCCTGGAAGGTAACCAGGCGCGGCGGCTTGGGCGGGACCTTCAGGTCCACCCAGGACTTGCCGCGCTCCATCCGCCAGGTGGGGGTCAGGTCCTCGATGGACAAGCGGCTGGCGACCATGGCCACCAGGCGCTCCCTGTCCCCCTTCTCCGCCAGCCAGTCCAGGGGCAGGCGGACCCGGATAAAGGCGTCCTCCGTGTCCCTGAAGTCCTCCGGGACCAGGACCCACTCATGACCCTTGCCCTTGACGTGGCCTTTCTTCATGACGCCGGACAGCCCGATGGCCACCGGCTCGACCACCTCCCGGCGGAACACCCGGCGCTCCCAGTAGCTGCCCACGGCGCGGAAGCCGTACAGGCTGGCGGCCGTCAGCGCCATGGTGGCGGGCACCGGCTCCAGGTAGGCGCCCAGCGCTGCCGCCGGGGAGAGGGTGATCGGCAGGCGCACGTACAGGAAGCGCTTGTAGCCGGGCAGGAGCTGGTAGGCGTTGGCGTGGCCGGACGGGTCCAGGCCGGTGGTGCCGTAGCGGAAGCCGGTGGCGTCCGTGTAACGGTGGCCGTTCAGGGGCTGCCCGCTGAACCACCGGTAGGGCAGCGCCAGCCGCCCGTTGAAGCCTGGCGGCAGCGGGTAGGACTCTGCGCGGTAGCGGTCCTTCTTGCTCATGATCCGTCCTCCTCGTCCTTGTCCCGGCCCTTGGCCCGTGCGACCTCCAGGCGCGCCAGGCGCTCAGCGTCCCGGGTCATGGCCTCCGTCTTGTGCCGCTCGATCTGTCCCTTGCACCAACAGGTCTTGTAGTCCCCGCCGTGGATGGCCCTGGCCACCACGTCCGGGGTGAAGCGGTGGGCGCAGCAGGACTGGGGGACGTTCTCCAGGTCCACCCGTCCGGCGCACTTGCACCACTGGGGCTGGCAACCCCGGCGGTCGCACAGACACGGGTACGCCTCGCTGATCGGCACCACGGCGGGCAACCGGCCCAGCCAGCGGTCATGGGGGACGGGGCAGACCTGCCCCGCCGGAGCGGGGCAGGTGCACCGGATGACCTTGACGCCATCCTGATCGGTCATGCCGCCAGCTCCCCGGCCTTGACCATGCGGGCACGCAGGCGCTGGATGGTCTTGGGGGCCACGTCCACGGCCTCCGCCACCTCAGCCTTGGTCTTGCCCTCGATCAGCAGCTTGCGGGCCAGGTCCTCGTCCCAGGCTGCCGCGCGGGTCCGGGTCTTGGTGGCGGTCGCGGTGGGGGCCTCCCAGCCCGCCAGCGGCAGCACCGGGCCGTAGGTGGTCATCGGCACTGCCTGGGTGGCCGGGGACACCGGCACGGGGAGCAGGTCCGCCAGCAGCATCTGCGAGTCCGGGGACTGCGCCACCGGCGCGGTGGTCAGCTCAGCAACGGTGGTCTGCTGCGCCCGGTCCAGCTCGTCCAGCAGCCGGGTGATGGTCTCGTTGGCCTGGGCCACGGACGCCTCCAGGTGAGCCGTGGACGGGGCGGGCAGCCCCTGGACGGCCTGGGCCACCGGGCGGGTCAGCAGCAGGCCCAGGGTGGCCATGAGCATCAGGCCATCGATGGCCAGCGGGCCGACGCGGTAGACCACCAGGTCCTCACCGTCCGCCTGGAGCAGGCCGGACAGGTGGTTGTAGCTGACCAGGGCGGCCACGCTGGCGGCCGTGAGGATGCCGCCCCAGCGGACCAGCCGGTGGCTGAGGATCGGCTGCCACGGCACCCGCACGAACAGCTCCACACCGGCCCAGACCATGAGCGGCCAGAAGATCGCGTAGACCAGGGACCGGACGGACGGGTCCGGGTTGACGTGCAGAGTGTGGCTGACGTTGCCAGCGATGGACAGCGCCAGCATGGCCAGCATGACCACGTAGGCCCACCGGCGGCCTGCCTTGATCTGGGCGGGGGTGAAGTTCACGGCGTACTCCTCGGGTGAGTCGGGGGCTTGATCCCACCGGACCAGGGGACTGGATCTCCGCCCCGGTCCGGCGGGGCAACTCCAGTTTACGGGTCAACAGGTGAGCTGTCTACCCCTGGACAGAGGAAAGCCGGGGGACTTTTGAAGTCCCCCGGCTTCCGGTGCCGACCCCCAGGTCAGCTCCAGTCGTAGTCCCCGTCCGGCTCACCGATCACGTGCCAGTCGATGTCCTTGCGCATCCTCATCACCCCCTCTCGATCACTGTCTCTGTGACCATGGCGACCGCGTGGAACGGGATGGCTACCCGGGCCAGCGGCTCCATCGTGTCCGTGTCGATCGTGCGGCCCTTGATGGTCTCGTGCTGGCGGAGCAGGTGCATGGTCTCTTCGTAGGTGACCCCCACGTGGCCCTCGGTCGACGGGCACAGGTGGACCACGGGGCCCAGGGTCAGCCAGACGCTGACGGCGGTCATCTTCTCGATCACAGCCACGGCTCCGGGGACATCGGCCGGAACGCCCCACCCTTGATCGGGTCCGGCTGGACCCCCGCAAGGACGCTGGCCATCCGCTCCAGGCGGTCCGTCAGGTCCTGCGCCATGTCCACCGGGTGCCAGCCGTTGTTCACCTGCTCCGTGTGGTGATCGAGCGTCCGGCGCAGCTCCGCGTACAGCTCCAGGTCTTCCATGCTCACCTCTCCTTGACTCACTGCCTACGGTACGGGGCACCTGCTGGTGTGTCAACAGGTGCCCCATGATCCCTAGAAGTAGTCGCCCTCACCGTTGATGCGCCAGGTGCGGGCCGGGAGGTTGATCCCCCGGGGCCGCGCCCAGACCGCGCCGTCGTAGGTCGAGAGGACGTCCGCCAGCTTGCCGGGGGTGACCGCCTGCGGGTGGGTGTTGTCCACCAGGTCCTTGCCCGCCAGCGTCTCGCACTGGTCGTTGAACACGGAGCAGATGGCCTCCACCGGCAGCGCCACCGTGGCCTCCTTGCGGCGGCCGGACGGCCAGTCCACGATGACCGGGTCCCGGCGCCGGTTGATCCAGTTGCGCAGGCGCTCGTTGCGGACGCCGAACTTGTAGGCCGCCAGCGCCGGATAGCTCAGGAAGCCGTAGTCCACGCCCTCGCGCACCATCAGGGTTGCGATCATCGCCGCGTCCAGCGCCTGGCCGGGGTAGTCTTCCGGCAGCCGGACGTAGGCGCACTTCTCGGTCCAGTGCTTGGCCGGGTCCAGGTCCACGATCTCCGCCCCGTGGGGCATCGCCTGGGCCAGCCGGACCGGGTCGCCGGGCAGCAGGCCGGGGACCAACATGCCCGCGTGCTTGATGTCCAGCGCGCCCGCCCTGAACGCCTCTCCCAGCGCGTCCAGGCCCAGACCCACACCTACCCCTACCCAGCCCCCGATAGGCCCCAGGAATTGGTCTCCGGGCCGCAGGTCCTGCATCGTGGTGATCAGCCGTCCTGTCACTGTGCCTCCTCGTTCAGCTCCAGCCACGGCGGCCGGACGCTCGCTACCTGGTCCATGGTCTTGTTGCCCCGGAAGGTGTTGCACCGGTTGTGCGCCGGACGCTGGTTGCTCACCGCGTGGACCGCGCCCTTGAGGCTGCGCGGCTTGACGTGGTCACGGGTGAAGCACTCCAGCTCCGGAAACTTCAGCGTGAGGTCGATCAGCGCCTGCTCCTGGGTGGCCCCCCACACCAGGCACAGGTGGCAGTACGGCCCCCAGCGCTTCAGCAGAGCTGCGCGGATCTTGTTGCGGGTGCCCTGTCCGGTCTTGTCGCTGGTGCCGCGCGGCCCCTTCTTACGGGCACTGCGCACCGGCGGGTCAAGGGGCAGGTTGGACAGTTGGATCTCCAGGGGGAGCATGTCCGGGCTGTTCCACCAGCCCCAGCTCCGTCTTCCCAGGGTGCTCATCGAGACCTCCTTGTGCTCGACATGGTAAGGGCGGAGCGCGCCCCCCGGTGCGCTCCGCCCTCGCTTACCGTGCGGCTAGATCAGCCCTGGGCCTTGGCCCGGAACCACTCCAGCGCCACGTCCTTCTCCGTGGCCGTGAAGTCCGCCAGCTTCCAGGCGAACTGCGGCTTGCTGCCGGGCGCACCCAGCCCCAGCCACTCCTGGATCAGCAGGTCCACGCTGTCCGGCCCCGTGATCGGAGTCTGGGTCTTGGGCGTGGCGTCCGGGGTGCCCTTGGCCGGGTGACGGCGCAGGGTGCCCAGGAGCATTCCCTTGGTGGGGATGAAGCCCTTGACCTGACCCACCAGCGCGCCCTGGGACAGGTACATGTCCACGTGGGTCTTGCTGGCCTTGGGGTTCTCCACGTCGATGACCGTGACGTCGGCCGTGACGCGGTCCTGCATGTCGCCCTCCTTGCCGAAGCGGTTGATCACGCGCTCCAGCTTGGTGGGCTGGATCACCAGCAGCTTGCCGGACAGCTCGTCCATCTTCGGGAAGTCCGACGTCTTGATCTCAGACGGCTTGTTACCGAACGGGTCGGACGAGGCGGCACCGGCGGAAGCGCTGGCGAACGGGTCGTTACTCATGCTGTGTCCTCCTAGGACCTTGCAGTGTGCGGCTTGCCCGCGTGCCGTGCCGGGGGCTTGACCCCGGTGTGCTGGCCGTCGCGACCTTGCGGGCTGCGGTCCTGTTCACGGCTCCGGTGACATTGCGCAGGTCTGGCTCCCCGGTCCGGCAGCCTTTGCACTGACTACCGGATGGATCATGACCAGCCTTAGGGTGGAGATCCCCCCAGCCCACGCCGCTGACTGAGGATATTGTGCCCGTTGACGCGTCACCTATTCAAGTATGCGCCAGGCAAGGTCTGAGGACCATGCCCTGGCGGGCCACGTTGTGTGTGTCCTGCCTGCCTGGCTGTCTGAGTGTAGGGCAAGCGGGCTACGCGCCCTCATGTCTGCATTTCGATCAGCTTCGGCAGGGGTGGAGAACCACCCTTTTCGGTGCCCGGTTCCTCGACTACCCGGTCTACCTAGATCCCGCTTCCCGTCCCGCTTGCCTTACAAGAAGAACACTAGTTGATGCTCCGGGGGCCTGTCAACAGAACCGGGGGAGTATTTCCTGGGCAACCTGCTCCAGCTCCGGACCCCAGGCGCCAGCCGCCTCCGCCTCCGCGTAGACGGCGCTGGCCTCCTGAGCCGTGACGCAGTCCCGCAGGCGGGCGCCGTACGCCTCCACCAGTCCGACCCTGGGTATGGGCCGCATCCAGCCCCACGGGTCGCCCTTGGCCTTGCTGGCGGCCCGGATGCCGTAGACCTGGTGTGCCACCTGGAGGGCGTCCCAGCCCTTCCTGATGTCCACCTGGTAGATGTCCACCTCCGGGTTGCCGCTGGGGTGCTCCCACGGCATCCACGCCACCAGGGCCACCTCCTGGTTCACCGGCGGCATGTCCGTCCAGACGGCCTTGACCGGGTCCCACATCGCGTCCCCGTGCGCGTAGAGGGCAAGCTGGCAAGCGATCTCCAGCCAGGACCAGAAGCGCTTCTGGGTCTTCAGGTCCGCGATGAAGTCGGATTCGGGCAGGATGTAGCCGCCGCCCCGGCAGTCCCAACACCGGCCGCCGGTGCTCTCGTCCGTGCTGCCACCGGACCCGCCGCAGGTAGAGCAGGTGTTCAGCAGGTCCCGCAGGATGTTGTCCAGCGTCCCCACGCTGTTCAGGGACTCCACCATCACCTGCCGCTCCTGCATCCCAGGCAGTGCCAGCAGCTTGTGGACGGCCAGCCGGGACACGTAGCTGGGCAGCTTCTCCAGCGTCTCCGCCGGGACGCCGGTGGGGTTGGGGATGCCCGCGTGGTGGTGCTCCACCATCTTGTGCGCGATGTTGCCGCGCTGCGCCCCCAGCTCCGCCTTGGCCAGCCGCTTGAAGACGTCCACCATCTGCATGAGCTGGTGGCGGATCTCCTTGGGCTCCAGGTCATCGATGGGGATCGACACCAGCCGCGCCAGCTCCTGGGGGAGCTGAAGGACGCCCACGATCTGGAGGCTGGCCAGCGACTCCCGGACCCCCAGCAGCACCATCCGGCACTCCCAGTCACCCAGGGCCTTGGTGTCGCTGATCGAACTGGCCAGGTTGGTGGCGCGGGTCCAGCCGCCCTTGTGCGCGGAGCCGTCCCGGTTCGGCAGCCGGTAGCGGCCAGCGGTCACCATCGCGGGGGCGGACACCACCTGGCTGGGCAGCGTCAGGAACGGGTCCGATGGCGCGGGCGCGCTACGCACCCACGCCCCATCGGCACCCAGCTTCTCGAACGGGTCGGAGGTCACGCCTGCTTCCCCACGTAGACGCGGAACCACGGCCCGGTGTTCTCGCAGTCGCACTCCCCGGCGCGGACCTGCTCAAACGTGCTGTTCTCGATGCCCGCGTGCGCCGGGTCCACATCGATGATCGTTCCGCAGGAGCCGTGAATGAACACCGGCCGCCCCTCGTACCCCGCGAACGTGAACGGCTTGACGTCCGGGCGGGTCGCCAGCGCCTCGTCCACCACCTCCTGGAGGCCCTTGCGGTAGGACTCCTTCCAGGTGGTGACGTCCCGCCGGTGTGCCGTCACCTTGTCGACGTGCCGGAGTGTGACTCTCATGCCGTGGCCTCCTTGGTCTGTGCCTTCAGGAACGTGACCCATTGGTCAATCACCTGTGCAGCCTTCACATTATCAATCAGGTCTGACACTTCACCAGCCCTCGGGCGCTTCGCAAACGGGTCATCTGCCGCCGGGACGTCGATGCCCATCCCCCGCGCCATGTTGAGCTGCCTGTCACTGGCCTCGCGCTTGCGCCACGGGGCGGCCTTCTTGCTGAAGGTCTCGTGAGGATCGAGGCCCTGCCGGATGGCCAGGTCCTCCACCTCCTGCTCCGCCCAGACCATCGCCTGGGACACCGGCAGGCCCTGGTGGTCCGTGGCACCCACCGGCCGCGCCGGGAGGCCCGCCTCCTGGAGCTTCGTGCCAGCGTTGCGGCCGTCCTGGGTGCACCAGACCACGCTGTGCTCCCCGGCCTCAGCGTCCGGCGCCCAGCTCTCCACCAGGAAGAAGTACAGGCCCTGCTCCCCCGTCTTGCTGGACGTCATGCCCATCGGGAGGTAGTGCACGCCGCTGGCCGTGGTCCGCCAGACCCGGTGCGAGTCACGGGACAGCGGGTCAAAGTCCACCACCTCGACGGGTCCGGCGTAGTACTCGTCCGCCAGCCCCTGGCCGTCCCCCAGCTCCTCGTCCTCGTCCTGCTCCAGCAGCTCCGCCATGTCCTCAAACTCCAGCAGGGACTGGCCGTCCTCCAGGTCCTCCGGCTTGTCCTCCCGCTCGCTGAGGTCCACCAGGCTGGCCAGGCCGTGCTGGCGGCTGGCGCCCACGACGTCCAGGACCAGGCAGTCCGTCTGACCATCGAACAGCCGCAGGCCCCGGCCCACCATCTGCTGGTAGAGCGGGCTGGACTTGGTCGGGCGAGCGATGACCACGCAGGACACGCGGGGCGAGTCGAATCCCTCAGTGAGCACCATGCAGTTGACCAGGACCTGGGTGTCCCCGGCCTCCAGCCGCTTGATGATCAGCCGCCGCTCCTCCTGGGGCAGCGCACCGTGGACCACCTCCGCGCTGATGCCGTGCGCCACCAGGGCCTCAGCGAACACGTAGGCGCTGGACACGTTGGGGGTGAAGACCAGGCCGGACCGGTCGCTGGCGTACTCCACGTACGCCTCCGCGACCTTCTCCGGCGCCAGCGAGTCCACCAGGGCGTCCGCCAGGTCCTCCGCCTGGAAGTCCCCGGCCTGGGTCTTCAGGCCCTTGGTGGTGAAGTCCGGGACCTGGATGCGCTTGCCCCGGACGTCCAGCAGGTACTTGCGCCGGATCATGAAGGCGATGTCCCGCCGGAACGCGACCTCTTCCCAGACCTGGGACAGCTTGCTTTTGTCCGACCTGGCCAGCGTCGCGGTGAAGCCCTCGGCGTCGGCACCGTCCTCCGGCGCCGGACCACGGTGGGAGCAGGCCGCGCGCTTCGCTGCGGTGCCCTCCTCCAGGCAGGGTGCGCACGCGGGGCCGATCGCGCCGTAGTGCTCCAGGATGTCCAGGTAGGTCGGCGCGGTGGCGTGGTGGCACTCGTCCACGATGATCCGGCCGACCTTGCGGACGGCGGCCCGCCGCTTCGCGCTGCGCAGCGTCTGGACGCTGGCCACCACCACCTGCGCCTGCACCTGGTTCAGGCCCGCCTTGACGATGCCGACCTGGAGGTGCGGGGCGATGCCCTTGATCTTCTTGTACGCCTGCGTGACCAGCTCGTCCGTGTGCGCCAGGACCAGCACCCGCTTGCCCAGGTTCTCCGGCAGGCTCAGGTAGGCCAGCGCCCGGTGGGCGAAGACCACCGTCTTGCCCGCGCCCGTGGGCAGCACGATGGCGGGACGGCGCACTCCGCGCTCGTGCGAGAGGTCCAGGGCCTTGCTGCCGTCCTCCTGGTAGTCCCGGAGGCGGAGCATCTGTGCGGTCATCGTGCGATCTCCCATACGTCAGGCGGCAGGTGGACCCTTAGTCTACCTGCCGCCTGTTGGTTGGTCAACGGTTAAATGCGGGGCATCGACCGCTGGATGATGCTGGACAGCCACTCCGGTGTCTCCCGGAGCTGGTCCAGGAACAGCTTGCCGCCGTCCGGCCGCGCCGGATGGGTGATGCTCGGCGTGGCCGTGTGCAGCGTGACGAAGGAGTCCAGGGCCTCGTCCGCGTTGGGGTCATCCCAGGTCCAGGTGACCACGACCCGGCAGATCGGATAGACCTTGACCTGGTGGCCGGGGGCAGCGTTGGGGCGGGCTACCTCCACGTAGGCGTCCGCCCCGCTGACCGACACCTCCCACCGGCTGGTGCGCCGGGGGAAGCTGGTGCCCCAGTCCTCGGTGACGTAGGGGGTGGTCATGACTTCAGCACCTCCGGGTCAAGCCCAGCTTGGTCGAACATCTGCACGGCCGCGCCATCCGCCCCGCGCCGCAGGCGCACGGGGGTGGAGGGCTGGAAGGGATACGTCCGGCCCGGGGGCTCATCGATGAGCAGGGTCACCATGACCAGCCCAATGTTGCCGCCCCCGCCCACGGCCGTCTTCAGCACCTCATACCAGGCGCCATTCTCGCCCTGGACGAGGTCACCGGCGGCCACCATGCCCCAGTGCCCGTCCTCCTCCGGCCCGTTCACGGCCAGCTCTTCCCGCAGCGCGCCGTCCTCCTCCGGGGTGACCTCCCACTGGGTGATGACCTCAGCCGACACGGTCACGTTCAGGTTGACCGCGTGCCCGGTCTCCGTGTTCTCCACGTGCAGCCAGCGCAGGTCCCCCTCCTGGTGCCAGGCGGTCCGTACCTGGGTGCCGTCCTCCAGCTCCAGGTACCGCGCCCAGCCGCCCCGGAGGACGTCCGCCAGTGCCTCAGCGATCATGGTCGAGAGGTCCTGTGCCATCAGACCCACCCCATGTGGAACGCCTCAGACGCGCACTCCTGGGCCGCGTCGCGCACCCACTCCGGCATCTTGTCCCGATGGGCCTCCGTGGGCCGGAACCAGTGCTGGCGGATGCGGTTGGCGCCCAGCTTGCCGCCCTTCAGGACCTGGAGGCCGCTGGACTCCACCGTGGCAATCTCGCCACCGTTGGTGATGACCACGGTCAGGTTGCGGGGGCGAAAGGTCCGCTTCTTGTTGTACGGGTCGTGATCATCCGGGGCGCCGTCCACCTCGTAATTGAAGATCACTTCCCGGCGGGGGTCGTGCTTCAGCGTCAGTCGCACCGGCGGCACGTGGCTGCTCTCCTGCTCCATGCGGTCCTCCTTGTGGTTGATGCGCCAACGGTACACCACCCCACATTGACGGGTCAACAGGTGATGTGTACTCTGATCACCAGCACACGGACCCTGGAGGGGGAGAGAACAATGGCTGGCATGGTTCCCAAGTACACGGCGCAGCTCGTGATCCTGGAGACGGAAGGCAACGGTGACCTGGTGGCCGCCCTGGAGCGCCTGATGAAGGCGGACGGCAGCGCGGTCAGCCGGGCCGACGTCCTGCGCCAGGCGCTGGCCCCGGGCCTCGCGCGGCTGGAGAAGCGGTACGCGGACAAGGGCCTGCCGGAAGTCGTTCAGGACGTGGCCAACGGCCGCCGGACCAAGGCCGCGCTTCGGGCCTCGTCCCAGCTCTAACAGGGCTAGGCTGAGGGGCCCAGCACAGCAAACAGCCCGCCGGGCCGCAACCGACGGGCTGAGTGACGCATAAACGGAGGTCTCTGTGCAAGACGTTAGCACATCAGCCCGGTACGACGCGGCGGTCCACTACATCAGGGACCGCCGCTGGGCTCTCATCCCCCTGCACCACGCCCAGGCGGACGGCTCCTGCTCCTGCCGCTTCGCAGCCACCGACGCGGACCACCAGCCGGGCGGCAAGTCCGTGGGCAAGCACCCCATCAGCAAGGGCTGGCAGGGCGGCCCGGCCATGAGCCTGGCGGACGCCTTCAGCATCTGGGGTGAAGAGACCCCCCTGGCCAACATCGGCATCCGCACCGGCAGCGCCTCCGGCATCTTCGTCCTGGACGTGGACCCGGACAACGGGGGCGCGGAGTCCTGGGCCAAGATGCTCCAGGCCAACGGCCCCCTGCCGGACACGTACGCGGTCATGACCGGGTCCAAGGGCTGGCACTACTACTTCAAGCTGCCCCGGGCCTTCCGGGTCACCAACGGCGCCAACCGGCTGCTGGTCCAGACCTACGGTCCCGGCCTGGACATCCGGGGTGAGGGCGGCCAGGTGGTGGCCGCGCCGTCCGTGTCCGGCAAGGGCGTCTACTGCGTGGTGGACGAGTCCGACCCGGCGGACGCCCCCGGCTGGCTGCTGGAGCTGTTGCAGGCGACGGTGGACACCATGCCCGCCACGGAGTCCCCCGTGATCGAGGACCTGCCGATGACGGCGGACCTGGACGCCAGGACGGCGGAGCGGGTCCAGCGGTACGCGGAGCGGGTCCTGGACCAGGAGGAGCGCGAGTACCTGGAGGCAGCTCCCGGCACCGGTAACCAGGCCCTCTTCACTACCGCAGCGAACATGATCGAGATAGCGCAGTCCCCCTGGAACACCGTCACGGTGGCGGACGTCTGGAAGCGGCTGGAGCGGGCGCGGCTGGCCCGGAAGGACTCGCACACCATGGGCGGAGGCCAGGACCCGCAGGAGTTCAGCGCGACCTGGGAGAGCGCCCGCGCCCGTGTCCTGGGACAGGGCCGCGCGCTGCCGCCGGACCCGCACGCGGGGGTCACCTTCGACCCGGGCCTGTTCCTGCCCGCCGGGTCCACCGGCGGAGCTGTCCCCGCCCCGGTCAACCGGGACGAGGCCATGTCCCTGGTGGACCAGCTCCTGTCCAGGATGCTGACCCGGGACGCGCTGGACGATATCCAGCCCCCCACCCCGCTCATTGAGGGCCTGCTGGACCTGGAGTCAGAGTCCTGGGTCATCGGCGCGCCTGGCGGCTTCAAGAGCTTCTTTGCCCTGGACTGGGCCTGTCACGTGGCCCTGGGCCTGCCGTGGCGCGGGTGCGAGGTCACCCAGGGCGAGGTGGTCTACGTGGTCGCGGAGGGAAAGAAGGGCATCCCTGGGCGGGTCCGGGCCTGGGAGACCGTGTACGGCCACCGGCTGTCCGGCGTCCACTTCCTGCCGGAGCCCGTCCAGGTCAAGGGCGAGGACACGAAGCACACCGGCAAGCCGGGGGTGGAGTGGATGACCCTGGTGGGCGCCTGCGTCAGGCTCCAGCCGAAGCTGATCATCCTGGACACCCAGGCCCGGATCACGCTGGGCCTCAATGAGAATGACGCCAGCGAGGCCGGGACGCTCATCGAGGCCGTGCGCCTGCTCAAGGAGCACACCGGCGCCTGCGTGCTGGTGGTGCACCACACCGGCCGTGCCGGTGAGAACGCCCGGGGCAGCTCCGCCATCGACGGAGCCCAGGACACGGAGCTGCGGGTGGACAGGCCCACGGCACGCGAGGCCCGCCAGCAGCTCACGGCCAGCCTCAAGATCGATAAGCAGAAGGACGGCAGCGAGGCCCAGGGCTGGGAAGTCCAACTCAAGGTCATCGAGGTGGGCACCGACTCCAAGGGCCGGACGCTGACCAGCCTGGCCATCGAGCCGATGGACCCCTTCAAGGCGCAGCCCAACGCGCCGGTGGAGCCCGGCCAGGAGGTCACCGTCCAGGAGCCGCAGAGCTGGACGTGGGCCCTGGTGGACAACCCCAAGAGCAACGTGAAACGGCAGATCCTCCAGGCCCTGCTGGACCTGGCTGGCGAGGCTGGCCGGACGGAGACCCAGGTCCGCAAGGCCGTGGCGGAGCGCTGGTACGGGGGCAAGATCGGGCGCAAGGCCGGGGAGCTGAGCACCCAGACGTGGGACGGGCATTGGACGGCCCTCCAGGGCCTTGAGGTGGCCGGGGAGCCCGTCATGATGCGCCCCTCCGGGGAGCGGTGGATCATCAATCAGGCTGCCCTCCAGGGCCTCCGGCAGCAGTCCGAATCGTCCTAGTTTGACGGGGTGCATTGACGGTGCATTCACGGGGTCGTGAATGCACCCGATAATGCACCCCGTCAGTGCAGTGTCAGTGCACCGTACGTGCATAGGCTGACCAGGGATAATGCAGTGTCAGTGCAGCGTCAATGCACTGCTGGCGTAACCGTGAGTGCAGCCGTCTCTCTCTCTTAGGAGAGACGGTGCTGCACTGACGCCCCGGGGGATTCGATGAAGTCACCCCCGTCAGGCGCCTGGGAGGCCCACCCCGGACCCGGTCGGATCAATCCGGGAGAGCTGTTGACAGACCAACGGGCGCCGGGTAGTGTCATTCATGTGAGGCGGACAAGCCGCCCCGGAGGCAAGGGAGAACGACATGACCGCCCAGGGCAAGATCAACGCCAGCAAGGTCCAGATCGGTGACCGGATCATCGTCCGCGACACGGACAGCAACTTCAGCTCCGGCTACTCGATCACCTGCTCCCACACCAAGACCGGGGAGACCGTCCGGGTCGCCCGGGTCACCGGCAAGTCCGCCGTGGTCGCCAGCAACGGCCGCCGGGCGCAGCGCTGGTACAAGATCGAGACCACGGAGGGCAGCTTCGAGGCCGCCCCCATCCAGACCATGTTCCTGGCGCCGGAGGACGCGGCGGGCATCAAGCGGGCGCGGGTCGAGGCGCTGGCGGAGGACGCGGAGCGCGCCGAGAAGGCTGAGCTGTCCAGCGGCAACGCGGCCGTGGACGCCTGGTGCGAGGCCAATGACGCGGACGCGGAGCAGGAGCGCCTGGAGCGCGTGGCCGCTGAAGAGCGCGCTACGGCCCGCCTGGAGGCTCCTGTGGAGCCGGAGAAGGCTGACCCCTACTGGACCAAGGGTCCGGGCGTCCAGGTCCTTCAGCGGGACGCTGAGCTGGCTGCCGGGGCATTCGAGGTCATGCACAGCATGTGCACCGTCGATAACCACGATGGCTGCATCAGCCCGGAGCAGGCTCTGCCGCAGCGTGAGCCGGGCCGGGCCCTGGTGGAGGAGCTGCTGGGCGAGGACGTGGACCAGGCCATGGGCCTGCCGGACGCCAGCGAGGCGGACGCGGCGGCCGTGGTCGCCAGGCACGCCAAGCCGCTGGCGGTCCAGCCCCGCATCCAGGTCCTGCTCCGGCCACTGGGCGCGGAGGTCATGGAGCGGGCCAGCCGCCACACCTTCGGCGCGGTCGGCGCGGAGTGGGGCGCCCTGGAGGGCCGCCGGGTCCGCATCGCCTGCATGGACGGGGACGTGTTCCACCAGCGGCCCCTGATGCTCCTGGAGGCCGGGGAGCGGGAGCTGGACTGGAAGAACGCGGGGGACACCACGATCAACGGCCCGCAGGCCATCATGGTCGGTGGCATCGTCCTGGTGGACGGCTGCCGGGTCTACCGGGTGACCGCCAACCCCATCCCCGGTTACGCGCCGGTGCTGACGCCCGTCAAGTAGCTGATCACGGACCCCCGACCTGTTGACAGGTCGGGGGTCCTCCACTATCGTTAGGAGTATGACGGACATGGAGATCCCCTCGACGGTGCTGCGGACGTGGGTCCCAGGCCGCCCCCGCACCAAGGGCAGCATGAAGGCGTACTGCTCCCGTGGGCGGGACCACAAGCTGATCTGGAAAGAGCAGGTCGCGGAGAGCGGGAGCTGGCGCAAGAAGGTGGCCGCCAACGTGCAGCGCATGGCCCGCGCGACCTACGGGCGGGACCTGAAGCTGGACCAGCCGCTGGAGCTGCGCGCCGTGTATTTCTTCCGGCGCGAGGACGAGGACCTGCCCAAGGGGGCACGTCCCACGGCCATGACGGTGGGGGACCTGGACAAGCTGGACCGCAACATCCTGGACGCTCTGACCAGCTCCGGCGTCATCAAGGATGACCGCTTCATCGTCCGGATCATGAGCGAGAAGCGCTGGGCGGATCAGGCCGGTGTGCAGCTCCTGCTCATGCAGGTGGACGAGGCGGAGCTGATGGCCGCCCAGGGCGCGGTCTATTGGGCCTGGTACGAGGGCCTGGAGCTGCTGCCGTGAAGCCCCTGAAGGGCGGGGCGGGGCATCTGGTGGGCCTGGCGTTCCTCCAGCCCAACGACTCCCGGCGGGTCGCCTGCCCCAAGTGCGGGGCTAAGCCGGTGGCACGGTGCATCGGCACCAAGGGCGCCTACCTCAAGCGCACCCACAACGAGCGGACGGCCGCCTTCAAGGCCAGCAAGGAGCAGTCATGAT